>TARA_B110000902_G_scaffold66776_1_pt1 | contig 83729 bp, 80 predicted proteins | sample TARA_B110000902 | Tara Oceans TARA_B110000902 (sample SAMEA4398009) | marine metagenome | biome: Polar Biome; feature: [SRF] surface water layer (ENVO:00010504); material: water (ENVO:00002006), including particulate matter (ENVO:01000060) such as... | depth 5 m | reverse complement strand
TACTTTTCTGATAGCAGAAACTTCCAGGTGGGTTGGGGTGTTTATGCGAAAAATGTATCTAGTTGCTTAAATTTAATCCTGATCGATAATAATGGTGTTTTGTTTTTAAGTCCTTTTTTATCAATTTTGCGGTATGAAGGTATTGCAGGAAATTGAAGGCATGGATATCTGTCTCCTTGATCAAATAATGAAGGGGATTTTTAATGAGAACCAAAAAATATTAGATGCGGGTTGTGGAACTGGCAGGAACCTAAAGTTTTTTCTAAAGAATCAATTTAATTGCGTAGGTATTGATCCTAGGGAGGATGTAATAACAGAATTGAAATTAATCTTTCCCGAGAATAAGGGGCAATTCTTTAATTCTACAATTGAAGACTTTCAAGATCTTGAAGGTTACGATGCTATTATTTGTAACGCCGTTTTACATTTTGCTAAGGATCACGATCATTTTGATCTCATGTTTAACAAATTAGTCGACTTGTTACAATCTAATGGCATACTGTTTATCAGAATGACGTCAGATATTGGTTTGAACCTAAACCGTTCATCGGAAGATGGAGTGTATGAATTGCCTGACCAGACTTCTAGGTATCTTATCACTGAAAGAAAAATTAGTGACTTATTAAATAAATATTCTATTGAACTTAAGGAACCAATAAAAACTGTAAACGTGAATAATTTGAGATTCATGACAACTTTGGTGATGACTAAACTTTAAATTATCAAGAATATAAGAAGACTTTGAATAAGGATAGATAAAGGCCTCCTCTAGTATTACACATCAGTTTTTGGTCTGGTCAGTATTACTCGTTCTTTTTACCAATATCCAAACTAAAAGTAAATGTACTTCCAACTCCAAGTGTACTTCTAACACTTATTGTTTGGTTATGAGCCTCAATAAAGTGTTTAGCAATCGCTAAACCAATTCCAGAACCTCCCTGATTTCGAGCTCTACTCTTTTCGACTCGGTAGAAGCGTTCGAATAGTCTTGGAAGATCTTCGTCCGCGATACCAGGGCCGTCATCAGAAACTTCAACAGTTACAATATTGTCCATTAGATAAAATCGTACTTGAGTTTCTCCACCATCATTTCCGTAATGAATTGAATTATTGATGAGATTCATAAGTACTTGACCAATCTTAACTTTATCTGCACTTACGAATACAGGATCGAAACCTTTCGCGAATCCTAGTATTATATTTTTTTTCGTGGCTTTATTTTCGAGTTCTTCAAATACATCTTTAACAAGCTCTTTGATATCGAAACGCGTCATTTCTATGAGCAAATCACTTACTTCTAACTTTGCTAAGTGATCCAGGTCATTCAGAATATTCGTCATTCTATCGGTAGCTTTAGAGGCTCTTTCTAAAAATGCCCTATTCACATTCTCATCTTCAAGTCCACCATCCAATAGTGTTAGAATATACCCTTGAATAGAGAAGACAGGAGTTTTCAGTTCATGCGCAATATTTCCAATGAATTCACGTCTAAATTCTTCTTGTTCTTTTAGTCTTAAAATTTCAGAGTTTTTTTCATCTGTCCATTCTTCCGTATCTACTTCAGCTCTTTCTATTACGTCATCTAAAATACTAAAGGATTGATCTGTGTCATTGTTAATCTTTCCTTTTCGAATGGATCGATAAAGAATCTTAAGCTTCTCAGTAATGAATCTTTTAATGAAGAAGTAGAATACTACATAGGAGACAGTCCCACTAATAGCTGGTAGAATGAAAAGCCAGATAGGATCAAAATCAACGATTTTATTCAGGAAAAGTAAGGATACAAGACTTGTGAGGAAGAGAATTAGACTCCCTGCTATAAGTATCTGAAATGGTTTGAGGTTTTTCAAAATTCGTTAAACGTATATCCTACTCCTTTTATAGTGCGAATATAGTTATTCCCTAACTTCTCTCGTAATTTTCGGATATGCACATCTATCGTTCTTTCACCTACAATTGCACCATCTCCCCAAACAATGTTTAAAATCTGATCACGATTAAAAACCTTCCCGGGTTTACTGGCTAGTAATTCCAATAGCTCAAATTCCTTTTTAGGTAAAGATATTTTGCTTCCTTTAAAATCAACCAAGTATTTTTCTCTATCAATTTGAATGTCGGAGCGGTCTTTATTGATAGCAGTTTCAGAAACGCGCCTTAACAAAGACTCTACTTTACTTGCCAGAAGCCTCGGTCGGATTGGTTTTGTTATGTAATCGTCTGCGCCTGCTTCAAGACCAGCAATTTGAGAATAATCCTCAGATCGCGATGTTAGAAATGCTATTATCGGTTGATCTATTTGATGGTCATTTCGAATCATTTGACAGGCTTCAATCCCATCAATGTTTGGCATCATTACATCCAGTATTATTAGGTCTGGAGATATGTTTTTTGCAAGCTTAATCCCTTCCTTTCCATTATCAGCCGTAAATACTTTATAACCTTCCTTTTCAAGAGTATACGACAGGAAATCTAGTATGTCGTTCTCGTCGTCTACAAGGAGGACCGTATATTCGTTTTTTACAAATGGCATATTCAGTTTTATTTAGATCAAAGTTATGCAGGTAGCCCAGAATATGGGTTACAGAAGCGTTACACTTAGATTAATTTTTTATTCTGAATATTAATTTAGTGTTATGTATTGATGGAAATTGAGCCTCTTATCTCTCTCATGTGTTATCAATCTCTTAATCTAGTAACATACAGTTAATACACAATTGACGAAACCTTAAGTCTAAATAAAGGTCCGTATTATTTAATCACCTGATATTTGCAGTGTACAAAAACTAAAAATACAAACAGATGAAATTAAACAGTATGAAATTCGGAATGATGGTTCTCGTAACGTCATTGATGGCAGGGACGATTTCTTGTAACAGAAAAGGATGTACTGATCCTTTAGCAAACAACTACAGTGAGAAAGCTAAGAAAGATGACGGGAATTGTACATACGACCCAACTGCAACAGGGAACGTTGTAAAAACTGGTTTTATTACAGCAAATGAAACTTGGACTTCTGGTGAGATTTATGAATTGGACGGTAAAGTAATCGTAAATAGTGGAGTTACTTTAACTATTGAAGCTGGAACAATTATAAAAGGTGCTGAAGGTACTGGTACATTAGCATCTGCATTGGTAGTTGCTCAAGGAGGTAAGATCAATTCTTGTGGTACAGCAACTCAACCAATTATATTCACTTCAGTTCTAGATAACATTGCTGTTGGGGAATTGACAGGAACAAATTTGACTGAGACAGATCAAGGATTGTGGGGAGGAATTTTAATTATGGGTTACGCTCCGATTTCTGCTGCAGATGGAGATGTTCTTTCTCAAATTGAAGGAATTCCTGCTAGTGATTTGTATGGTGCATTTGGAGGTTCTGATGCAGCTGATAATTCAGGAACTATGTGTTACGTTTCAATTCGTCATGGTGGCGCTTTGATTGGATCTGGAAATGAAATCAACGGATTAACACTTGGTGGAGTTGGATCTGGAACTTCTATTTCAAACATTGAAGTTGTTTCTAATCTTGATGATGGTATTGAATTCTTCGGAGGAACAGTTAATGTTTCTAGCATTCTTGTTGGATTCCAAGGGGATGATGGAATTGATGTAGATATGAATTACTCTGGAACTATCGATAACTTCGTAGTGATCAATGGAACAAATTCAGATGAAGGTTTAGAAATTGACGGACCAGAAGGATCAACTTATACAAATGGGTTGTTCACTTTATCGAACGGAAGTGTTTACACTTTTGGTGGAACGGATGCTAATGGAGATTTCAAATCGAAGGCTCAAGGGAATATCACAAACGTTTCTCTTGGAAATGCAAAGATTCGTGCTTCTTATCAAAATGTATGTGTTGATCCAAAGGAGGATTCTTTTACACACTTAAGTGATGCTTCTCCAACATTAATATTCACAGGTTCTTCTTTTACAGCGGTATCTGTTTATACAGGATCTGATAATGGAGCAGCTACGCCATCACCTTGTACTGTATTTCCAGCAGATCAATCTACTGCAGAAGGTGCAATGACTTCAACTACGGCAACAGGAGCAGATGCTTCAGGATTTGCTTCTTGGACATGGTCTGGTCTTAATGGAAAACTATAAAAAATACGAAGCGTTATCACAACGCAAAAAGCTGAATTGTCTGTCGATTTTATCGACAGACAATTTTGTGTTTACAATTTTATTTAAATAATCTATCCTATGTTTAAGAGTTTTTTGAGTTTTATTTTTGTTCTTTTTGTTAGTAATTTGATCTTCGGTCAAGGAACGGTTAAAGGAAAAGTTATAGATGGAATTACTGGAGAGCCATTGGCGTTTGCCAAAGTCAAAGTTGAAGGGTTAAATGCTGGCGCTAATTCTGATTTTGATGGGAATTATACCATTAAGATTGCTCCAGGGACCTATACCCTTATATTCTCTCTTTCTACGGATGGATATATTAATATAAAAAAGGAAATTGTTTTATCTACTGAGCCACTAACTCTGGATGTTGCTCTGCTAAAGGATAAAACGATGACAGTTGCTACAATGACAGTGACACATGTCGTAAACCCTAAAACAATTGCTGGAAGCGATGGGGAAAGAATGGAAGGGAATGGAGCAACAGATGGTGTTTCTGGAGAACAAATGGCGGAACAAGGTGTTACTAACGTTAGTGATGCTCTTCAATCTGCTCCCGGAATTTCAATTGAGGATGGGAAAAATGTTTACGTTCGTGGATTAGGTGACCGTTATACCAAGACTTTATTAAATGGTATGGAAATTCCAGGATTGGATCCAAATCGAAATTCAGTTCAACTGGACATTTTCCCAGCAACCTTAATTGACAACATTACTATTTTTAAATCGTTCACCCCCGATTTAACAGGAGATTTCACAGGAGGATTGGTTGATATCAAAACAAAAGACTATCCAAATAAAAAAACAATGTATGCCAAACTAGGATTGGGGTTCAATACAAAGGCTACTTTCAATTCAGAATACCTTACGTACAAAGGTGGAGCTACAGACTTTCTAGGCTTTGATGATGGAGCAAGAGCACTTCCAGTAAGAACAACAGATGTCTTACTAAGTCCAATTATTGGTGATTCGAAACTTGAAACGATGACAAAATCTTTTAGTAAGGTTATGGCTCCTGAAGCGGGAATGGCATTTCTCGATCAGAATTATACCTTCTCATATGGAGACAAAGTTAATATTGATACTACGAAGAGAAAACTTGAATACGGTTATAATTTAGCTGTAAATTATAGAAATTCAAACCGTTACTATGATGACATTCAATTCTCCGAGTATAGAAAGGTATATGACAATAATGGTGGTCCAGTTACAAATCTTGATAGATGGAGACAGTCAAATGGTCAGTTGGCGGAAAACAATGTTCTATTAACAGGATTAATTAGTCAAGGATTAAAGTTCAAAAGATCAAAACTTTCACTTGTTATATTTCATACTCAAAATGGAAACTCTTCTTCTTCAATCATCACTGAAGGAAATTTTGAGCAAAATCCGTCAACATTGGTAAAACAAAATATACAATATTCTCAGCGTTCTGTAACCAATGCAAATTTTTCAGGGATACATTATTTGGATAAGGAAAAGGTTTGGAAATTGGAGTGGAAAGCAAGTCCTACATTTTCTAGGATAAGTGATCCTGATATGCGTTCGACTGCACTTGAACTTTTAGACGAAAAAGGCACAAATGGTGAAGATGTTTATGCTTTTTCGCCTGCTGTAGGTTCTGAAATAAGAAGAACGTGGAGAGAGTTAAGAGAATACAATGTTGGTGGCCGATTTGATATTAGTAGAAAGTTCGCATCAAAGGATTCTCTTAAAGACAATCATGAAATTTCATTTGGAGGTTTGAATACCTATAAAACGAGAAGCTTTGAAGTGTATGATTACTTCTTCGATCGCGAGAATTCAATTGAATTCAGTGGCGATCCAGATTGGTATTTCCAAGATCAAAATATATGGACAGCTCAATCTGATTCTGGAACATATGCATTCGGTCAAAAAGAACCTGCAAATACTTTTAACGCAGCACAAAATGTTAATGGATTGTATGCATTGCATGTTTTCCCAATCAGCGAAAAATTAAAAGCGACATATGGAGCGCGCGTTGAAAAAGTAACGAATTGGTATACGGGGCAGAATAACAATGGAACAGTTTTTTATGACAATGAAATTGTACTAGATGAATGGAATGTATTGCCATCGGTTAACTTGGTTTATCAAATGGAGCGAAAATCGGATTCAACCCGTTACAAGCGAACGACAAATTTGAGAGGGGCCTATTTCATGACATTAGCTCGACCTTCGTTTAAGGAAAAGTCAATTGCGCAGATTTACGATCCAATTCAAGGACGTACATTTAATGGAAACATCGATCTTTTACAAACAACAGTGCATAACATTGATGTAAGATGGGAACATTTCTTTGGGAATGTTGAGCTTGTCTCAGCAAGTGCATTTTACAAGCGTTTTAATAACCCAATCGAATTGGTAGCGTTTAATTCAGCACCTAACGAAATCCAACCTTTGAATGCAGGGACGGCGGATGTTTTAGGATTTGAGGTTGAATTAAGAAAATCGTTGGTGTTTGGTAAAAAGCGTCAGGAAAAAATGGGATTGATCTTAGGAACTAACTTTACTTATGTAAAATCGAGAATTGACATGAGAGAAGTTCAAATCACAACTGGAACGACAACTTTAACTGAAAAGGAAATTAGAGAAGCAAATGCGAGAGAAGATGAAGAAATAGGCAACTTTAGACCAATGAACGGTCAATCTCCTTTCATGGTAAATGCCTTTCTTACTTACAAAGATACTTTAGGTTGGACGGTTAACCTGAGTTACAATGTGCAAGGAAAGAAACTTGCTATTATAGGCATTGGAAGCTTACCTGATGTTTATGAGCAGTCGTTTCATAGCTTAAACTTAAAGGCTTCTAAGACCTTTGGAAGTAACGGAAACTGGACAGGAAGTTTAACAGCGAATAACTTACTTATGAGTGTTAGGCAAAAGCATTACGAGTCTTATGGTGCCGAAAGCCAGATTTATGATTATTACAATAGAGGGATGACAATCAGTGGCTCTGTTTCGTACTTAATTGTGGGTAATAAGGATAAGAAAAGTAAAAAGTCCGACAAGAAAAAGAACTAACTATACTAGAGTTTACTAATAAAAAAAGGACTTCATTTGAAGTCTTTTTTTGTTGGTTATAAATCATTGAATTTATATCCAATACCCTTTACCGTTTGTATATAGTTATCTCCTATTTTTTCTCTAAGTTTTCGAATGTGTACATCGATTGTTCTGTTTCCAACCACTATAGCTGTTCCCCAAACCGTATCCAAAATCAAGTCGCGCTCAAAGACGTTTCCTGGTTTAGAAACGAGAAGCGCTAATAATTCGAACTCTTTTCGCGGAAGTTGAATGTCTTTGCCGTTTTGAATAACAACATAGCGTTCTCTGTCTATTATTATACTCGATGTATTGTCAGTCTTCTCTTGACTTCTTGAATCATCTCTTCGAAGTATAGCCTTAATACGACTAATGATAACTTTTGGCTTTATTGGCTTCGTAACATAATCATCTCCTCCGGCATCGAAGCCAGCAATCTGGCTATAATCTTCACTTCGAGCTGTAAGAAAACAGATTCGAATATTTTCTGTATTGGGTAAAAGCCGAATTTGCTCGCAGACCTCAATTCCATCCATCTCGGGCATCATGACATCCAATACAATTAAATCAGGGTTGTGTTTCTCAGTCATATTGATTCCTTCTTTGCCATTTGAAGCTTGCAAAACATTGAATCCTTCTTTGCGTAAATTGTAATCAAGAATCTCTCTAATATCATCTTCGTCGTCTATTATGAGGATTGTTTTCATCGATTATTTTGTGTTTTTGGGTTGTGTTAAGATAACAATTTAAACCTAATATTGGAATCTTAAATTGTCGATTTGATACCGAAAGTATATTTTACTAAACCGTTTAAGTTTCAAAAACTCTTGTTTTATGCGGCTTAACAGGGCTATTAATTTGATGGTGTCATTTGTTCTTTATACACCACATCACTAATTCGTGTAATCATAAAAAGTACCGATTGAAAAAAAAGCAATCATTTGTTATGGCAATGTGAAAAGTTCGTTTAACTTTGGTTACGTAGTAGTAGGTTAGGTTGATTAGTGTAACGAGAGTTTGAGACGCCCGTCTTTAGCTCTCGTTCTTTTTTGCACCTATATTTTAAAGAGCAAAAATCCCAATACCGAACCTCCAAGAATAATCCACATCGCATTCAATTTCCAAGGACCAAAGGTGAAGAAGCAACTTATTGCTGCGATAACTCCTGTTCTCCATCCAAAGACCGATTCTTGTCCCATTCCAACCAACACGGCCAGCATAATTCCCACGGCGGCTATATTTACAGAATCAAGGAATCCACTTAAGAATTTAGATTGTCTCATTTTTGGAATCAACGGATTCAAAAGCAAAACGAACAAGAACGATGGCAGGAAAATTCCAGCACTCGCTGCTAAGGCTCCTCCAAAACCACCCAGTTGAAACCCAATGAATGTCGCGGTTGAAAGAACCGGCCCAGGCGTAAACTGACCTACTGCAATTGCATCCATTAACTCTTGACGCGATAATAGACCTGTTTCGACCAATTCAGCATCTAAATAGGCAAAAAGAACATATCCACTTCCATACAAGATTGCACCGACCTTAAGGAACTTCCAGAAGATCGTTGTTGCCAAAACTTTTGATCCTATAGACGAAGGAACGGCCAAAAGACCAAATGCGAACATTTTTTTTCCATCGCCTTTTGATTTGCTATTTAAGTTATTCTTAAAGTAGAAATAGAAAGCTCCAAGCAGACCTGCGCATAGTAAAACGAGAACTTCGTTTGTATTGGGCATGAGACTCGTAATCACGACTAGTCCTCCTAAAACACCCAACTCCCAACTCTTCAGTGCTTTCTTGCCAAGCTTCAGGATCGCTCCAGCGATCACAGCTAATACTGCAGGTTTAATTCCTGTGATAAAAGGTTTAACGTCAGGTAAAGATCCATATTCAACATACAAGTACGCTAGAAATCCCGTGATTACTACTGCCGGTAAAATGAATGCTATTCCAGCGACGAATAGTCCTGGGATTCCACCACGCTCGTGCCCACTGTGCATGGTCATTTCTGTGGAGTTCGGTCCTGGGATTAAATTCGTAGCTCCAATTAAATCCAAGAAATGTTGTCGGCTCATCCATTTTCTTTTCTGAATGATTTCCTCATCCATCATTGCAATGTGCGCTGCTGGGCCGCCGAAAGCGAAACACCCCATTCTAAAAAAAACGAGTGCTATTTCTTTTAAATTTCCTTTCTTTTTTGTCATATTTATTCGCGAAAAAAGGGCCTCGACCTCGGTTTAACCGCGATGAGACCCTTAATATTAATTTATTCTAAATTTTAATCAACGTTTTTATCAGCAACGTGCTCAGAAACATTGATAATGTGATCACCTACTTTTTCAAGTGAAGAGAATACATTGCTATAAAGAAGGGCATTATCCATGTTTTCACCAGTACCTAATTGCATTAAGTGTTCTTTTCTTAAATCATCTCTAAGCTTATTAATCGCTTTCTCTTGTTGGATTGCTTTATCTAAATTAATCGTTCCGTATTCAGAATTAAGGTTGTCATTCATTATTTCGAATGCATCATCAACAGCAACAATCATTTTGTTCAATCCATTGCGTTGTTCTGGAGTGAAATATGTTTTATCGTTGTCTTTACGTTCAAGAGTTTTACCTATTTGGTAGAAGATATCTCCGATTCGTTCAAGGTCAGTCGTAATATTTAACATTCCTCTCATGCTTGTCGACGCCTCAATGCTCATTTCCAATCGAGCTGTTTTACCAAGGTAATCCGCAATTTCGATTTCAACACGATCTGTAATGTCCTCGTATTTATCAATCTTAGTAATCATTTTGTTTTTCAATTTACGATCAGAAGAGTTTAAATGAGTTTCAACGAACTTGTTCATTTTAGCAGTGATTTTACCAAACTTAGCAACCTCTTTCTTAGCCTCCAAAATATTGAGCTCAGCTGTAGAACCTAATGGCCCATCAATGAAATCCAATTTGAATTCTTCATCAGATTCACCTTTTGATTTAACTGTTTTTTCAGCAATACTCACCAATTGAGGAACGAATCCGATCAATAACAGTACGTTTAATGTATTAAATACTGTGTGGAACAATGCAATTGCTGTTGCTGCTACTGCCGCATCCTTATAAGGATCACCACTTACAAAACCTGCAAGTCCGTCAATGAACCAAGGGAATATTAGTAGCATCCAACCCACACCAATGATATTAAACATCGAGTGTATTCGGGCTGATCGCTTGGCATGAACATTTGCAATTAGTGATGCAAGCTCAGCTGTAATTGTTGTTCCGATATTCTCACCAAGTACCATTGCACAAGCAACTTCGAAAGGAATCGTTCCCGCTGCTACCATTGCAAGCGTTAATGCCATTGCGGCAGATGAAGACTGAATAACTACAGTTACTAAAGCTCCAAGGAATACAAACATTACAGGACCATACCAAGCATTCTTAAAGTCAATAAAGAATGCTACAATCGGTGAATCTGCATCTAATGAAGGCACGGTGTCTTTTAATGCATCTAACCCCATAAATAAAATACAGAAACCAAAAATAGCCGTTACCCATGCTCTAGCTTTTCCTTTTGAAATAAACAATAATGGAGCGGCCAATGCAATAATCATAAATGCATAGTCAGAAACACTTAATTTAAATCCTAAAACGACAATGATCCAAGCTGTAATAGTTGTTCCAATGTTTGCTCCCATCATAACACCTGCCGATTGGCGAAGTGTCATCAATCCAGCGTTTACGAAACTTACAGTCATTACAGTAGTCACTGATGATGATTGAACTATAGATGTAATTCCAAATCCTGTGAATACACCTTTAAATCTGTTAGAGGTAATTGAACCAAGCATTGAGCGCAATCTTGCGCCTGCTGCTTGTTGCAAGCCTTCACTCATTAATTTCATTCCGAAAATAAAGAAGGCCAATGCTCCAATCAACATTAGAAGCTTAGTAATACCCCAACCACGTTTCGTTTTTGTTTTTGCTTTCTTAGACCAAATCATTTGATCCTTGTCTTCCATTAATTTGGCAGTCTCTCCAAATGGCGCAAATCCGATTTTAAATTGGTACTTGTCGTGACCATTCAAGTTTTCTAATTCGAATTTAGTTTCTCTAATAGAGAATGGTTCTGAATGTTCCCATCCTCCACCTTCAACGCCTTTCTTATCGCGTCTTTTCGCGATGTCGTTCTGGTATTGGATAACTACTTGAATGTCTCTGTCTTTTAATTTAGTAGCTATGTCGTAGTCAATACTCCAAGTTAGTTTAGCCAACTCTGGACCGCCTACAGCAGTGAAGTTTTTGAAAAGGTGTAATCCCAAAGAATGAAACTCCTGCGTGGAAGTCCAGTTTCCTTTAGAACCAATTTGCCATTCAAAGAAAACATTTTCCTTTAATTTTTTAAGTTCAAGTGATGTTAAGTCTGATGAAAATGCTTTCGTATAGTTCCATTTGTCCGTTCCTTCAGCACGGTATCGGATTTTAATGTCATCTCCTGAAACTTCTGATTTCCAGCTAAGTGTTACTGAGCCTTCTTCAATTGCTTCCTTTTTGTCGTCTTTATCGTTCTTAAAGATGGAATATTTAAATTCACTAAACGATGTATTGTCAACAATGGAGACTTGCGATAATCCGTTAAACGTAAACGCTAATAGGATAAAGGTTAAAACATGGAGTTTCTTAAACATGTGGTCTTTTGTTTTTTCTATTTGTAACACGAAAGTATTTTATTCAAATGAATAAATAACTATTTCCAACATTAAGCTAATGTTAACAAATTCATAAAAGTTAAGCTTACGTTAAGTGATTGTTGTTAATGTTAATTGAGTGTTAAATCTATTCATATTTGTACCAAGTTAAGTACCACAATTTTAAATAAGTAGGTAGATGAAGAAGTCATTATTAGTAGTAGCATTATTGATGCTTTCAGCAGTATCATTCGGACAGGATACAGTAAGCACGAAGTTCGGAAAAGGTTTGTATAACGTAGTATCTAAGGATGGATCTTGGAGTATGAAGTTTGGATTGAGAGTTCAATCTTTATATGCAGGAGAGAATAGAATTAACGATGTAGAAGGTGTTATGCCTGGAACATCTTCGTTCTTAATTCGTAGATCTCGTTTGAAGTTTGGAGGTCATATTTTTTCACCAAAATTGAAATACAAAATTGAATTGGGTCTTTCGAATAAAGATTTGGGGAAGGCAGATGCAACAACAAATCAAGCGCCAAAAATGATATTGGATGCCGTTTTAAAATGGAATTTTTATGAAAATTTTGTTCTCTGGGCGGGTCAAACAAAACTTCCAGGAAACAGAGAGCGTGTTATTTCTTCCGCTAATATGGAATTCGTTGATCGTTCAATGTTAAACTCGTATTTCAATATTGACCGTGATATGGGAATGCAATTGCATCACCACACTGTTTTGGGAAAAAGCAAGAAATTTACAATTCGCGAAATATTTTCTGTTTCTCAAGGTGAAGGAAGAAATTTAGTTCAAAACAATTACGGCGGACTTCAATACACAGGTCGTATAGAGATATTGCCTTTTGGTAAGTTCGCGAGCAAAGGAGACTACATTGGAGGTGACATGAAAAGAGAGGAAACTCCAAAATTATCTTTGGCTGCTACGTATGATTTTAACGACAGAGCTGTTAAGACAAGAAGTAATCAAGGAAGTTATATGGTTGATGATTTTGCAGGGAATACTGATGGTCACTTCAATTCTAACATAACAACGATTTTCGCTGATATGATGTTTAAGTACAAAGGTTTTGCTGTTATGGGGGAATACGCGAATAGAAATGCAGATGTAATCAATCACTTCAGTGCTGATTCAACTTCATCAGCTTCTGTCATGGCAGGTTCTTCATTGAATTTCAGCCTTAGTTATTTAATGAAAAACAACTGGCAAGTTGCTGCAAGATATACGTCTTACACACCGCATGTTGATTACATCGATAATGGTGAACAACGATATACTTTTGGAGTTTCTAAGTACGTAGTGGGTCATTCATTGAAAGTTCAAGCAGATGTAACATACAAAATGGAAGATGATCGAGCAGGAATTTTTACAGATGATAAATTATTGTATCGATTACAGATCGACTTCCATTTCTAGGAATTTGCAGAAAAAAACAATAAAATTGAACCCGTTTTGGCTTAGCCGAAGCGGGTTTTTTAGTCTTTATCAAATTGTTATAGTCCCATTTCCTGCAAGGTCAGAGATCTTAGGATTTTAAGAATAAAAAAGCCAACTTCAAAAAATGAAATTGGCTTTCTAAAAAGGGTTGTTTTTATTCATTCTTCTTCAGCGGTAGGAAATGAATTCCCTCCATCGTCATTAACTTCAATTTTGTGTTTAGAGAATTTAGCATGAACAAAACGTGCAATTTCCTGCATGTCTTTGTCAGATGTGAAACTTGTTTTAACAGATATTTCTTGGACAATATTGTTTTTATAGATTTCCCATTCAGTTGATGTTAACACTCCAACTATTGCCCCATCTTTTAAAATGTTCCAACCATTGATTGAATATTTTTTCACTGCAATTTCGTCATCTCCTATTTAGTATTTGGAAGATATGCAAGAAGTTAAAAATGTCGCTCCTAAAAGAGCGTTTAATGTTTTTTTCATGGAGCAAATATAGGTTGAATATCATTTTTCAATGTTTAGTTAATTTTATTTTAAAATTGTCTTTCCGGGAATATTTATAAGAGTGTTCTCATCATTATTTGGTTAATTTATTGTTAGTTCGATGTAAAACAAGAAATGAATAGAGATTTCTTAATACATTAGTAGCGTATAGAATTTACTATCCCATGAAAGCGAAAATCTTACTTGTTGAAGATGATACCAGTTTAGGGTTTATCATTTCAGATCAGTTGAAATCCGAAGGATATAGCGTTACGTTATGCACAGACGGAGCGGAAGGTTTTAAGCGCTTCAATGATGATACATTTCACATGTGCATCTTTGATGTCATGATGCCGAAGAAAGATGGTTTCTCATTGGCAAAAGATGTTCGTAAAATTGATAGTAATATTCCAATTCTGTTTCTTTCGGCGAAATCCAATGATGAGGATAAGGTAGAAGGATTTAAATCTGGCGGTGACGATTATTTAACTAAACCATTCAATTCAGAAGAGCTTCAATTGCGCGTTGCAGCGATGCTACGTCGAGTGAATATTAATGCAGACGAAAAAGACGCGTCTGAAATTAAAATCGGCGACTATATTTTTGACACGATAAATTTCGAATTAAAACACGCCAATTTTCAAAAGACATTAACCAAGAAAGAAGCTCAGATTTTAAGTATTCTGTGTCGTTTTATGAACCAAGTCGTAGCGAGAGAAATCGTTTTGACAGGCGTTTGGGGACAGGATGATTATTTCGTTGGTAGAAGCTTGGATGTTTTTATCACAAAACTTCGAAAGTATCTCAAGGAAGACGAACGTATTCAGATAGCAAATATCCATGGAATTGGATTCAAATTAGAAGTTCAAGAATGAAAAAATTGATTTTTACATTTGCCTTATTGATTTCATTTGTTTCAAAAGCAGATCAGTTGGCTTACATTACAAAGACTCAGGCTGAGCAAGCAAAAGAGAAAATTGAAAAAATGGCGTCCATTTATTTCTTCTGCGGATGTTGCTCAATGGTAAAGCCCGAAAAAGTGAAAGTTCTTTCTGTAGCAGTTCGTCATACAGGTTATGAGAATTACTATGAGGTTGTTGTTGAATTCAAAAAATCAGACGGCACTGTTGCTTCTGAAGCTGTTGATTTGGCCTATATTTGGAAAAAAAATTGGTTCAAATACAAAACAGTTGGTGCAGTGATGGAATTAGAACATGATTTCTGTGTCAATCCTAAAAATTGGGACGATCCAGCAAATGCGGAGAAAGATATCTAATGGGTTATATTTTACATTTAGAAACCGCAACAAAAGTATGTTCTGTTGCTGTGTCAAATAATGGCGAACTCTTAGCGATCAAAGAACTTGAAGAAGACGGCTACTCTCACGGTGAGAACCTCACGATTTTTGTTCAAGATGTTATTGCAGCAGCCAATATCGAACTGAAAGACCTTGCAGCAATTTCTGTGGCAAGCGGTCCTGGCTCTTATACAGGGTTGAGAATTGGAGCAGCAACAGCAAAAGGACTTTGTTACGCTTTGAAAATTCCGCTTATCGCAATTGATGCTTTGACATCATTGACAGAACAAGCCAAAAAAACGCACCCAGATACAAATTTATGTGCCTTGATAGATGCACGACGAATGGAAGCATACAACTTATTCATTAATGAAAGCGCAGTGGCATTAAAAGAAATTACCGCAGACATCATCGATGAAGATTCATACCGAAACTTTGAGCCCTTCGTTTATTTCGGTGACGGGGCGGAAAAATTGATTGAAATTTGGGGAGGACGCAACTGTTCTATTGATAAGACTATTAAGTCTTCGGCAAAAGGGCAAGTACAATTGGCCTATCAAAAATTCCAAGATGAAAATTTCGTAGATGTTGCCTATTGGGAACCATTCTATTTAAAAGATTTTATCCCAGGTGTGAAAAAGAAAACTTAAAGAGGTCTTATTTGTAGCGAAAAGAAAGAGTGATTTATTTTGGGTTAACAAGAATAGGGGGCTTTCAATCCAAAATGGATGAGAATAAAAATGGGGAATATCAATTTTGTAACCTCCTTTATTTCTAAAAGAAATAGCCTACTAAATAACTACGAATCGGATGAGTTATTTGATGCCAACAAAATCTTAACGGAAGTACGAAAGATTAATGGATCAATTACGCAAATGGTTAACCTATTGCAGGCGAAACTGGACAATAATTTACGCCAACTGCGAATATGTTGTGATTGTAACAACAAGATGGTACAGCGACCTCTCAATTTGTTTTACACCCACGAGCGTTAGCATTAATGAAAATCATTTTGATTGAAATTGGAGTCTATATCCAAGCCCTACTTCAGGAATATTTACAGTGAAATTTGATCTGGAAGGTCCTGAAATTCAAGTCACAGTGACTGTTGTTACCGGAAGGTTAATTGAAAAAAATAGGTTTGATCAATTGAATTGTCCAAATTATTGGTGTATTTCGTTAATGTTATCGCAAGAGAGCATGTCGGAGCGGTTCGAATGATCAAGCGGTAACTCTATCTAGGCATTTGTAAGGGCAATTTTCGTATTCAAAGCTAGACTTTGAACGCTACTTGTCGGCAAACTTTTCAATATTTCAACAGTAACTTTACCAGGCTTAAGAGTCCCATGTTTAACGTTCCATATTTTACCTGTTCCTGTAATTTTTATTGGAAGAATACCCACTCCAGCTTTTGACGCAAGAACAAATGCTCCTTTTTTTAACTCTCCAATAGATCCCGTTTTACTTCTTGTTCCTTCAGGAAAAATTAAGATACTTTTTCCCTCTTTTATTCGTTTCCCAACAGAAGTAAAACTTTCCATGGTTTTATTCTTGTTTTTTCTATCAATGAAGAACATCCCTGTTAGCATCATATACCATCCTAAAAAAGGAACACTTCTGATTTGCTTTTTTGCCACGAAATAGAGATTGAACGGCAAGACTTTACAAAGAAGTGGGATATCTAAATAAGAAAGATGATTGGAGGCAACAACATATGTTTTCTCTAAATTAATATTATCTAACCCTACTGTCGATATTGATTGAACCCCCGCAAGTTTTAAAACACCTGAAGACCAAAACGTTCTTGCCATTTTCAACGGAATAGACCTGTTAAAAAGAATGAGCATTAGTACCAAGCTTAGGCTGATACAAAATATTGTCCATAGGATCATGAACAAATAACGAAAAAATGAGATCATTTAATGGTTGCTGTTTATAAAGATGAATGCTTTACTTCTTCCAGGCTTCTTGCATCTCTAAAGTTTTTCGGGATAGGCCGAAGATCCCAGACCAATCCAACCCAAGACATCATTTTTAAAATATAGAATGTACAATCTATTTCCCACCAATAGAATCCTTGACGGACACTTGATTGATAATAGTGATGATTGTTATGCCACCCTTCACCCATGGTTATAATAGCGAGAAAAAAGTTATTTCTTGATTCATCATTACTCTTATAACGTTTCGAACCAATCATATGGGTCAATGAGTTAATAGTAAAAGTTCCATGCAATAGAATTACCGTACTTGTAAAGAAACCAATAACCAAACTTGACCATCCATGTTCAACAATTCCCGAAACACTTCCTGCGTTGAAATAACCGCCAACAAAGAAAACAACAATCATTAAAAATAAGGGCGGAATGAGGTGAGCTTTATTCAACCAAACAAGTTCAGGGAACTTAGAGAAGTCCTTTATTTTGTCGTAATGTGTTTTCTTAAAGTCAGGTCCGATAATCCAACCAATGTGAGAATACCAAAAACCATAAATTCTGTTCGAATGCGGATCCGGTGGAGTATCACTATGCTTGTGATGACCGCGATGTGATGAAGCCCACCACAATGCTCCTTTTTGAAGCGATGTCTGAGCAAAAAACGCAATGATAAATTGAAAAAGGCGTGATGTTTTATAAGTCTTGTGTGCAAAATAACGGTGGTATCCAGCCGTTACGAAAAACATTCTTCCAAAATAGAGAATCAGACAAATCATCCAATCCACAAAAGTTCCCCCAGTCACAAAAATCAGCAGTGGACTGAGGTGTATTAAAACAAACCCTATTTCATGTGACCATTGGACTTTACCTCTAATCTCTTTCTCCATTATCAATTTTATTAGGTGACAAAGATACTACCAAATCAATTGAATCAGCCCATAAACAAACGTATAAATATTCATATTATTTATTTAAAAGTCCTAGAGTGATGAATATGTGTGGGGTTATAGAATTGATTTCAAATATTCCACTTCCTTATTCATCTTTAAGGCATTCTAATATACCGATCCAATTATTGCTCCGTCAACAGATTTTTGAATTCAACTGAACCTCTCTCGTTTCGCCTTTTTAAAAGGTTTGAATTTTGCCATCAGTAAAAAATAGCGGCTAAATAGATACTCTTCACTTATGCTTTTGTCTCTCTGCGGTAAAAAAATGTTGTGTTTGGTTTTAATCGAGGATGCATAAAGTCGTGAAAGTTGCATTGGAGCTGTGTTCCGGTGCAAATGAACCCTGTGGCCTTCAGAGCTAGAAGCCGAATGAATTCACTTTTTTTCGAGATGATTAGGATTTGAATTAAATAATGTGAAAGATTTGCATCAATGACAACAAAAATTCAAAATAAATTCATTCTTTGGTGGCCAACTATATTTTACTAGCTGGGAAGAAATTGACATATTTAAAATAAAAGTCTCTCTCGGTTTAACTGACAGAGACTTTTTTATGCAAAATAAAGGGGAGCTCAGTGAACAATTGAATACCTTTAAAGAACCAATTTAATGCGATTTGAAATTGAATTAAATAATAAAAATTATGAGCTGGTTAGATCTATACGAACGTCCTGTGCAAATTTCAGGGCCGTGCAGTGCCGAAAGTGAAGAGCAGGTTTTACAAACGGCCTTGGACTTAAAAGCAACAGGTAAAATTCATGCATTAAGAGCGGGGATTTGGAAGCCACGTACGCGTCCAAATTCGTTCGAAGGAGTAGGGGAAGTTGGATTGGAATGGCTCGTAAATGCAGGGAAAGAAACGGGCTTGAAAGTAACTACGGAAGTTGCGAACGCAAAACACGTTGAAATGGCATTGAAGGCCGGTGTTGATATCCTGTGGATTGGAGCCAGAACAACTGTAAATCCTTTCGCCGTTCAGGAGATTGCGGATGCTATCAGAGGCACAAATATCCCTGTAATGATTAAGAATCCAGTCAATCCGGATTTGTCATTGTGGTTGGGAGCGTTTGAACGATTCGAAACTGCTGGATTAACAGATTTGTCCGGAATTCACAGAGGTTTTTCAGTCTACAATCATCCAAAATATAGAAATGTTCCGAGTTGGGAAATTCCAATTGCCTTGAAAGAACGTAGACCTGAGACAAAAATCATTTGTGATCCAAGTCATATCACTGGAAATCGCGATTTACTTTTGGAAGTAAGTCAAAAAGCGATGGATTTGAATTTTGATGGATTGATGATCGAATCGCATCCAGATCCAGATAGCGCATTGTCGGACGCAGCTCAACAAGTGACACCTCAGCGTTGGTCAGAAATGATGGATCAATTGATTTTAAGATCGCACGAAGTATCAATTGACATAGCAGGGAAAATCGATGATATCCGCTCGCGCGTTGGATCTTTGGATGATAGATTGTTTGACTTATTGAGTGAACGAATGCTCTTAAGCGAAGAAGTTGGTCAATTGAAAAGAGAAAATAATATTACGATTCTGCAAGAAGAACATTGGAAAAAAATTATCAATTCTAGATTGGAACACAGCGACGATTACAATTTGACGTCTCAATTTGTGCGGAAAGTAATGGATGCAATTCACCAAGAATCAATTCGACATCAAACGAGAATAATGAATCCTGGAAAGGAGTAGCATTAGAAATTTACAAAAGACTATTGATAATTAAGATTAATTATTCTTTTGTTCTGGATATTAAATATTGGATGACCTCATTTTAATATTTCTCCAATACAAGCAATGAGTTGCATCTTGATTATATTGTGTATTAATACGTATTGTATTTTAATCAATTGACTATTAACTTTGACTCAACGGTCAAATAGTTTGTTTAACTCTATATTAAGCCAAGAATGTCAGAAAAAAAAGATGCACAAGTAGTAGGATATATAATAGGAGAGCTGAGTTTTATACTACTCCCTTTTTTGGTAATGACAATCATACCCAGCTTCGCGCAATGCATCTCTTACATCAGCATAACGATGTCTTATTAGGTTTCTCATTCCGTGAAAAACGTGTGGATCTATATATGACCTATAGCTTATAAATGTGTAGCTATTGTCGAGTTGATATTCAAAATCATCGAACTGTGCAAAATGAACAGGATCATTGACTACTTCTTTTCCAATTAATGCAGATAAGGTATTGATCCGTTCTTCCACCCAAAGGCTATCAAAACCATGGTTTAGAACTTCACATAGGGCGTGATGATACTTGTTCGTAATTTCAGGAACGTTCAGCATTTTTGTTGCGTATACAGAGTTTTGATGCTCACTGCAGTCCGACCATGTAACTGGATTTCGAATATTTAAATAATCACCACCGTACCAGTCTTTAATCCAGCTGAGATCGTAATCCCAAGGTATCATAACAAATTTACCAGATTTAGGGTTTTGATATAAGTAATGATTTGATCCTGAAACACAATAATGGTCTCTGTCGCCGACAAAGGTTTGAACAGCCATTTGCCTTATGAAATTATCATAATCGTAAACCTCACTGACTACATCATAAAACAACGAATCCGGCGTTTCATTTGTAATGTTCCAGACATCAATAATGCTCTGATAATTATTTTCGTCTCTTCTTGTTTTCGGCAAAAGTTGCTTTTCTAGATTGGATGGAGTTGGTGCAACCTGAGGGCCGCCTGTCCAACCATTTACATCATATAAAAATCCGGTAGAATCTGAAGAAAATCTCTGATTGACAAATATTTCGTCTACCTGTTCTACTAGTAGATATAATCCCCTATTTGCACCATTAACAAAGACTTTAGCGTAGGAAGTTCGAGGAGCTTCAATTCCCATACGCATCATTGATTCCAAGGCTAACTTATTGCGCATACAGGTTACATCCAATCTATTGTTATTCAGGCTGAGTTTTTTTAACCCATCAAATTTTTGTCCTAGAATAAATTCATTGAAGTCTATCTTAAAAGAATATTTTCCATTTGCAGGTAGTCCTTTAAAAGTAGATTGGCCTTTATATCGAAGTCCAATTGTGTCAATTGTAATACTATCAATAACAACAGAGGCTGCTGTATACGTTTTATCAGAGGTGTTATTTTTCAGATCAGACTTGTATACTCTATACAGTTCATCATGGAACTCCTCATATTTAATCCTATCCAGAGAATTGATAGATATTGTGTGTATTTTAGAATCATCAAAAATACTGGCTCCAACTTGCCCAATTGTAATTTTACAAAACAGAAATAGTATTGCTAAAGTGTAAAATAGAGATCTCATGTTGGCTTTTTTAAATGTGATTTTGAGCCTTTTGTTAAAGGTTTGCAGCTAAATTATCGTTTTAATTTGACTTTTCAATGTTCCCAGACCTTCGCAAATACATTTTGGAATAGTGTTTTCATTGAGTACTGTTAGTATTCAAGCTAAAAACTACTCAGTAACGTAATCCCAATCTTTAATCGATTCAAACCGCGCCTGAGCTTCCGTATTAGAAGGATGCGTCAATAAAGATTCTACTGAAACTTCAGGAAGTTCGTTTGGAACAAGATCTTCGCGAACATAGATGAAATTGAATCCAAGCTCATTTGCGCCTACCAAACGGTATCCTTTTTTCTTGGCCAATTTCGTCATTGCGACAGGAGAAGCTCCATGATAATCAGGATGTTTTCCAGGATAGAAATAATCAGGATCGTAAGGAACAACGATGTCGTTCATTCCAAATTCGTTGTGCGTTTCAATAATAACCACTTGTGGGGAGACAACCTCAATTGCCTTCCAAACCCAGTAATCATTTCCGTCAATATCGATTGATAAAAGACCGATTTCTCCTTCGAATCCAGCCGATTCGATCAACTCGTTAATGTTCTCAGCGGTAATCATCGCCTCTTTAAATAAAGGCGGCACTTTTTTGGCATTTCGGTATTTGTCAAAGAAGTAGGACCCTCTATGAAGTGCATGTGGATTCCCATCCATGAATAGTCCGTGGAATTCATGATGGTAATACAAATTCGCGGAGTTACTGTTGATGCCATCATCCGATCCAAATTCAATAAACGTTCGATTCGTCATTCCAATTAATGAAAAAACATAAAGAAGCAATCCATCCTCTTCGAATTGAGAAAAGATTTTTAAGCCTGTATCTTGAATGTCTGGGAGGTCATCGGACACCATTTTAGCTTGGTAATATTCAATCAAAGTATGCTGACGAACTCGGATGTTGAGTTTCAATCGGTGCCTTACCTTATAAAATTTAAGGTGCTTTTTGAGAATATGCTTGATGCCTGAAATCATGAGGGAGCAAAAGTATGGAATCTAAGTAAATCAATAGGTGGTTTTGAGATCTTATTTGTAACAAATTTTATTGAAGCCGTTAATAGATGAAAACGAACTGATTTTCTTGATATGAAAACTTCTCTATTGATCACCGAGCTTTTCGTGGGCACATTTTTCATAGTTTCTTTATTGTACTAGAATTGTTCCTCTTTTTCGCCTGTATTAATTGTGTATGCATAGCATAACAACTTCTTAATTAAACGTTGATAACTCTCTTTTTATTTCAAATTAAATTCTTGTTACCTACTTGTCGAATTGCAATCTTTGTACTAAACAATGACACATGGAACTTAAAGACACGATAGCGGCAGTAGAAATTTTTCACAAAGCTTTTAAAATAAGCAACAACTATTCGCCAACAGTTGAGCTTACTGAAGCGGATATCATGTTGCGTTTCAAGTTAATGGCGGAAGAGAACGAAGAGTATTTAGAAGCAGCTCAAGCCGGAGATTTAGTGGAAGTAGCCGACGCTTTGGGGGATATGCTTTATATTCTTTGCGGAACGATTTTGAAGCACGGAATGCAGGATAAAATTGTTGAAGTGTTCGAAGAAATTCAACGTTCTAACATGAGTAAATTAGATAAGGATGGTAACCCAATTTACCGAGAAGATGGAAAAGTATTGAAGTCGGATCAGTACTTCAAACCAGATCTTAAAACAATTTTGGAGAAATAGATTTTAATCCATTAAAGGTGAAAAAGTACAACCTCCGTGTTTATGGAATTATTATTAATTCCAATAACGAAGTTCTCGTTTCTGATGAACGACGCTATGGTGTTTCAATGACGAAATTTCCTGGCGGCGGATTGAATTGGGGAGAGGGTCATAAAGAAACTCTCGTTCGTGAGATCAAAGAGGAAATGAACCTCGATGCTGAAATCGGAGAATTCTTTTACGTTAATGATTTCTTTCAATCATCGGCTTATCGGGAAGAAGACCAGTTGTTTTCGTTTTATTATCGGGTTTTGAAAGTTGATTTTGCCGCCATTCCCATTTCGAATCATTCTTATCCATTAACCGAAGAAGGAGAGAAGTTCAGGTGGGTTTCAATTTCAGATTTAAGTGAAGAAATGTTCACCTTTCCTATTGATAAAGTTGTTTCGTCATTAATAGCTAAAACGATCCAACCCTAAACTTTTAACCCCTAACTTCTAATTAATCCTTCAGTTTCGGATTGTCCTTGTGACGCGAATGATCGCGTTTCGTTTTCTTTTCAAGGTTCTTGCGCATCGCTTCTTCAAGATCAATTCCGGTTTGGTTCGCTAAACAGATAAGAACAAACATAACGTCTGCCATTTCATCTCCGAGGTCTTTGCCTTTGTCGCTTTCCTTTTCGCTTTGTTCACCGTATCGACGCGACATGATCCTAGCGACTTCACCGACTTCTTCCATTAATATTGCGGTATTGGTCATTTCGTCGAAGTAGCGCACTCCGTATTCATTGATCCAATCGTCGACGATTTTTTGAGCTTCTTTGATTTCCATTAATTCTTTTTTGAGTTCAATAGGATGTTGAATCCGAGCGAATGAAAGTCAAATTGGTTCGTAAATCCTCTTCCATATGCATAATCAATTTGAATGTTGTCTCTGAGAAGGTACATAATTCCGAAATCTACAGAAAGTGAAGTTGTTGGGTCAAACACAGCTGGATTGTAATGGTAGTTTCCAAAGAACTCGCCAAAGATTGATAATTTAGAATTCAGGGAATAACCATAAATCAGTGAATAATTGACATTACTAATGATATCAGGGCTTGAAATTGATACAGCATAGCTTGGATTGTATCCGAGGTTATATCCGATTGAATGCTTACTACCCAATTGATGACTAAAACTAAAATTCAATGAGGCAGCTCTTGAGTTGGAATTATGACTAGGGATCGTTACGTTCGCTATTGCAGCAATTTTTGTTTTACTTTCTGGGTTTTTAATGAATTGAAATTTAGTTCCTACTTGGAAGGAACCAAAACCATAATTTGTTGATGGATTTGAAAATGCGCTGCCGTTGTATTTCCGAACATTGAATGAGTTATTCATTCTTAACTCCCATCTATTAGAAAGGCCTAATCTAAATAAGGCATAAGGCAATGAGATGGTTGTCCAATAATTATTAGAACTTGCACTCATTCCACTTTCAATTTGAAGAGTATTTTTTGGAACGGTTGTGGCACTAGCAGAAACAGAAGGAGCTTCTGTAATTATAGTTTGACTAGTCCCGTTAAATGCGAATGTTAGCAATACAATTGCAGTTAAATGTTTCATCTTATTCTTTATTTTTTGAATCGATCCAAATCGTAACAGGTCCATCGTTGATTAAGCTCACTTTCATATCAGCTCCAAAAATGCCGGTTTCCACTTTATGTTCCGATTTTTTCAATTGTTCAACAAAATATTCATACAAAGGAATTGCGGTCTCAGGTCGTGCTGCTTTTATGTAGCTCGGTCGATTTCCTTTCTTGGTCGATGCGTGCAATGTAAATTGACTTATTACCAAGAATTCTCCTCCAATGTCTGCCGAAGATAGATTCATTTTTCCAGCTTCGTCGCTGAAGATTCGGAGATTTATAATTTTTTGTGAAATCCAATTTACATCGTCTTCTGTATCGTCATTTTCAATTCCGATAAGCAAAAGCAAACCTCGATTAATGGCTCCATGAACTTTTCCGTCAATTTTAACCGAAGCTTCACTAACACGTTGAACGAGAACTCTCAACCGTAAATATTTTTTCGGTGGATGTCATTTTCATCTTCTTCCATTAATTGAACATAGGTCATGTAGCGACTTTCGTCCAGTTGCTCATTTTCCAACGCCTCTTTTACGGCGCATTTCGGCTCGTTGATATGTTGACAGTTGTTGAACTTGCATTGGCCCATCAACCTTCTCATTTCGGGGAAGTAGTGCGAAATAACCGTCTTGTCCATGCCTATAATTCCAAAAGCGCGAATTCCAGGTGTGTCAATGATATATCCACCGGTCGTCAACTTGTGCATTTCGGCAAACGTGGTTGTGTGCTTTCCTTGCAGATGTGATTCCGAGATTTCACCCGTTCGTATATTCATCCTAGAATCAATCGCGTTTACAAGTGTGCTTTTTCCAACACCACTATGGCCTGAAATCACAACTTGATTGTCTTTAATCTCATTCTTAAGAAAATCAACGTTGTCTTTATTCAACGCCGAAACTTTGTGACACGGATAGCCAATGCCCTCATACATGTAAATCAATGCATCTATATATTCCAAGTCATCTTCGGAATATTGATCAATCTTATTGAATAAAAGCGTTGTTGGAATTCGAAATGATTCTGCTGCGACCAAAAATCGATCGATAAATGCAAGGTGTGTGTCTGGCGAATGTGTGGTAACCAACAAATAAGCACGGTCAATATTTGCCGCAATAATCTGTTTCTGATGACTCAGATTCGTCGATTTTCGAACAATGTAATTCCTTCGATTTTCAAAATCATCAATCACTCGATTTCCTTCTTCATCTTCCTTCTCAGAAAGAATAACGACATCGCCAACGGACACTGGATTCGTTGTTCGGAGTCCATCCAATCGCATTTTTCCGCGGATTCTGCAATTCACAATGCTGCCATCGTTTAATTCAACGATGTACCATTTCCCCGTAGACTTTAATACTTTACCCTTTTCTGACATTGCAGCAAAAATAAGCAGGAAAAACGTGATATCCTTGAATACTTCAATCTTTGAATTCGTAACTATTCACAATTAGAACTGTTATTATTTTGAAAACTTTAAATTCATCAATCAACTAGTCTTCGAATATTCCTTAAATTCGTTCAATCAAATTCTAACACATGTCAATAGAGGTTAAAAATCTATTTAAATATTACGGAAGCCAAGCGGCTGTGAAAGATATTTCTTTCAAGGTGAATAGCGGGGAAATCGTTGGTTTTTTAGGACCAAACGGAGCTGGGAAATCTACGACGATGAAAGTTATTACAGGCTTTATCTCTGCTTCTGGTGGAGAAGTTAAAGTCTGTGGTTTGCCTGTTTCAAGTGATTCATTGCTAACTCGGAAATTGATCGGGTATCTGCCTGAAAATAATCCTTTGTATTTGGATATGTATGTTAAAGAATATTTGACGTTTGTAGGGAAGATTTACAAAGTCGAGAATTTGAAAGAGCGCGTTGCCGAAATGATTAAAAAGGTCGGTCTTGAAGTGGAACAGAACAAAAAGATCGGTCAATTGTCAAAAGGGTACCGTCAACGTGTTGGATTAGCGCAAGCGATCATTCACGATCCTGATGTTTTAATTCTTGATGAGCCTACTTCTGGTTTGGACCCCAATCAATTGGTCGAAATTAGAGAGTTAATCAAGAGCATCGGAAGAGAAAAGACAGTTATGCTTTCAACGCATATTATGCAAGAAGTTGAAGCAATTTGTGATCGAATTGTGATTATAAACAAAGGTGAAATTGTAGCGGATGATAAAGCTGCCGATCTTCAACTCGTCGGGTCAAAACTGACTGTTTATGCAGAGTTTGAAGGAACCGTTTCAAAAAGCTTGTTGAAGAAAATTCCAGGAGTTGGAAAAGTAGAACAAGTGAAAGGTGGATGGCTTCTTGAATCAAAAGAAAATATCGATTTAAGAAAAGCTGTTGCTAAATTTGCCCAAGAAAACGATATCCTTGCAATCACATTGCGAACAGAAGAGAAATCATTAGAGGAAGTATTTAAGAACCTTACGAAGTAGTCAAAAATGCCTAAGAATTTTATAGAAGAGTTGCAGTGGAGAGGAATGATCCACGATATAATGCCTGGAACAGAAGAGGCGTTAAACAAGAAAGTATCTTCTGGATACATTGGTTTTGATCCGACTGCGGATTCATTGCACATTGGAAGTTTGGTTCAGATAATGACTCTCGTTCATTTCCAACGTGCAGGACATAAGCCGTACGCGTTGGTTGGCGGAGCTACAGGAATGGTCGGGGATCCTTCTGGAAAATCACAAGAAAGAAATTTATTGGATACTGAAACGCTGGACCATAATGTTGATTGTGTTAAAAAGCAATTGGAGCAGTTTTTGGATTTCGAAAGTGGTGAAAATGCCGCTGAAATGGTCAATAATTACGATTGGTTCAAAGAAATGAATTTCTTGGACTTTATCCGTGATATTGGAAAGCACATGTCTGTGAATTACATGATGGCGAAAGATTCTGTAAAGTCAAGACTGGAAACAGGTATGTCGTTTACTGAGTTTTCGTACCAATTGGTTCAAGGATATGATTTCTACTATTTGAATACGCACAAAAATTGTATTGTTCAATTGGGAGGTTCTGATCAATGGGGAAACATTGTGACGGGAACTGAATTGATTCGTAGAAAGGGTGGGGGAGAAGCATTCGCTGTTACAACTCCATTGATCAAAAAAGCGGACGGAACGAAGTTTGGAAAAACTGAAGGTGGAAACGTTTGGTTGGATGCTGAAAAGACATCGCCTTATGAATTCTACCAATATTGGTTCAATGCTTCTGATGAAGACGCTGAGAAGTACATCAAAATATTTACGCTCAAATCGCAAGAAGAGATAGAAACGCTTATTACTGAGCACAAAGAAGCGGAATATTTAAGAAAATTACAGAAAGAATTGGCTGCCGATATTACGCGTCGTGTTCATAGTGAAGATGCATTGACGGAAGCTATTGCAGTAACGAACTTGGTTTTCGGAAAGGCGACCAACGAAGAGATAAAGGCATTTAGTGTTCCCGCTTTTGAAGCAATGAAAGGAGCATTTAAATTCGCAACAGTTTCTCGCGCTGACTTGGATGCTGGACTTGGAATCATTGATGCTTTAGGATCAAAAACGGATTTCTTAGCTTCAAATGGTGAAGCAAGACGAGAGTTGAAAGGAAACGCGATTTCTGTGAACAAGGAAAAGGTGAACGATCAATTTATGATTACTTCTGAGATATTGGTTCATGACAAATACGTGCTTTTGAGCAAGGGTAAAAAGAACAATTATTTGTTGATTGTGGAGTAGCTGGGAGCGGTATGTATATGCCAGAACAAACCATGTATAAACATTCATCCGATCTTCTAGTGTTCATTTTCATAAATTAAAAAGACCTTTTCTTGATAGGTTTGATTCATCAGTTGGTTTCGGAGTCGTAATTAAAAAAGAAAAATCATGTCAGCAATATTTTAAATCTCTTAAAACCAAAGAGCATAACATCACTTAAAAAGCATAAGTTGTTTAAGTTTCAAAACAAAAATATTAGTAGAAATCTATTCTTATCTTTACAGCTCATTTCAGCTAAAAAGTCCTAAAGTCTTCTTAGCTGAAAACCTTTAATTAATTGAATACAAGAGTACTTAAAAAAGTAAACTGTAATAACAGTTAAAATTAGGCGAATACCGAAAAGCCATAGAATTAGGATTAAAAAAAGAAAAAGAATGGAAAATTTAATGAATTTATCACAAATTATTGTTTCAATATCTGTTGTATATGTTTGGACTTTTAGATTTCATAATGTCTTAAAAGAATTCAACCAATTTGGATTGAGCGATTTCATCCGAAATATTGTAGGAACAACAAAAATATCTTTAGCGACATTGCTTATTGTGGGTGTTTGGTACCCCTCATTAGTTCTTATTCCATCTATTCTTATGGGGCTATTAATGATAGGAGCTCAATATTTTCATTTCAAAATAAGTAATCCATTTATTAAACATTTACCATCTCTCATTCTTTTGGCCCTTAGTGTTTTTATAGCATATGCATCAATTAAATAAATATGAACTTGCTTACAATATGCATTTTAATATCAAGTTTGTCTTTTTTCGCCTATGCCTTTTCCTATTTTAAAGCACCACATATGAAAGATGAATTTGAGAGATTCGGGCTTAAAAAAATAGGATTAACAATCACATTATTAGAGATTATAGGTGCTCTCGGTTTGTTAGTAGGACTTAAAATTTATTTTATTCTAATTATTTCATCTTTTGGACTTGCATTGCTAATGTTAGCTGGCGTAATTATAAGAATAAAGGTAAAAGATGGTATTTGGATTACTTTACCGGCTTTTTTTTATTTGGTCTTAAATGCATATATTTTTTGTGTTTCAATAAATTTCAAATTTATATGATGACAGTATAAAAAAAACCAGAAACTAACGCTGTATATAAAATCATAGCGCTCTTCGGGATGGAACGCTTCATATTCCAACCGTTACGAATAATGAAGTGGAGCAATAATTGCACATAAAAAAAGATAAGAACCATTTTATTTTGCTTCATTCTTATTGTTTCAGGAACTTCTTACTCGAAATCTTTGGAATCAACATGAACATCTGTTTTGTCGTTCCAAGCTTTTCTATTTACTTCTTTTTAATCCATATTAGTAATCGACTTTCCATAAAAACAATCCATGGGCAGGAACAGAGACCGATGCTGCTTGTCTATTCATTGCGCTTAAAATTTCTGACATGCTCTCTGCTTTTATTTTTCCAAATCCAACATCCATTAATGTTCCGACGGTTGCCCTCACCATATTCCTTAAAAAACGATCGGAGGAAATCTCAAAATAAATTCCATCTGCTTCTTTTACCCATTCGGCTTTTGTAACGTTGCAGATATTCGTTTTTACATCCGTGTGTAATTTTGAAAAAGAAGTGAAGTCCTTTTTACCTATGAGCTGTCGGGCGGCTTTGTTCATTTCATCAATATTCAATTCTTGCGGAACGTGCCAGCTCAAATTCTTCTTGAATGGATTCTTAGCCGAATGGATATAATACCTGTATGTTCTTGCTTTAGCACTGAAGCGAGCATGCAATTCAGAGTTTACCGAATAGATCTTTGAAATCACAATTGAATCGGGTAGCATTCGGTTCAGTTTGAACGTCATTTTATCCGTATCGGAAATTATTGGAAGTTCAACGTGGAGGGCAAAATGCTTGGCATGAACTCCGCTGTCGGTTCTTCCGCATCCGACTACTTTGATTTCTTGATTGGAATGCATTTTACTTAGGGAATCCTCAATAACTTGTTGTACAGAAATCTCCTTCGGTTGACGTTGCCATCCAAAATAGTCTGTTCCATTATAGGAGAGTTCAAAAAAGTAACGTTGCATTCATCAATTGTTGTATTCAAAAAAAAACACCATCAGTCCCGATTGTTATCGGAATTCAGATGATGTTTTAAAATCCTATTAATTTCTTTTATTTTGGAAAAACGAAGGTCGACATATCAACTTCATAAATATCGATACTCGCCTTGCTTCCAGTAATTTCATATCCTGAAACATAAGCTTTCTTCGTCTCCGCAGAATACGTAAAGAACATGTCGTCATTCACAGAGTTTATACCGGCTCCCATATTTACAGGCTCGCTCCACGAATTGCCTAAGTTTTTACAAACAAAAACATCGAATCTTCCCATCCCTGGATGGCCTTCAGAACTAAAGAACAAATATTGTCCATCAGGAGTTACAAAAGGGGTTGTTTCGTGTTTCTTTGTGTTAATGTGCTCTGGAAGTGGTTCTGCCGTTCCCCATTTCTTTCCAATTTTCTCAACATAATAAATATCGCAACCGCTTCTTTCTCCTTTACGATCTGTCATGAAGTACATCGTGTTACCGTCAGCAGTCAAAGTCGCGTTCCCGTCGTAGAAAGACGTGTTAATTGATTTGTTTTTTATCGCCTTTGGACTGTTCCAAGTTCCCTTGTTGTTCTTTTTAATTCCGCAAATATCAGAAACACGAGTTGTTTTCTTAACATCCATCATCGTTGTGTTCCAGGTTATCATCCCTGATAAAGTATCGCTTGAGATGTAGTGCAATGATTCAAACCCGTCTGAATTCATTTTACCCAGTTGATTCGTAATATCCTCCCATTCTGCAGTAGCGGCATTCCATTCCACTTTATAAATATCTTCGAAGAACAATTGATCATCGGGGTTCAAGCCTCCTCCTGTTGTATTCGATCGTCTTGACGTGAAGTACATTGTCTTTCCACCATTTGTCAATAGGACATTGTAATCATCGAATCCAGAGTTCACATCTCCAGAAAGACGAATTCTTTCAAATGAATTTCCATTTTTAAGAATCTCTTGAGCGAATTTACATTGCTCAATGTTGTGTGCAATTTGTAAATCGAATGATCTTAGTTTAGTAAGCTTATCCATAGCAATCTGATAATTTATAATTGCTGTATCTAGATTTCCTAACCGGTGGTAGGTAGATCCTAGTGTATAATAAATTTCATCGGTCATTTTTTCTTTACCAAGATCCATTGCCAAGTTGGCATATTTTAATGCCAACCCGTAATTGTTCAAGTTGTAATGACATTTACTAATCCAATAAACGGCTCTCCAACTGTATTTATCTTTTACTGATGCTTGTCTGAATTTGATAAGCGCGTCTCTTACTTTCCCCGCTCCAAATGATGTTTTTCCCTCTTCAACCATATAAAGTGAAGCCGTTTTGTTAACGATGGAAGAAGTCGAATCTGGAGGAGTACCATTCAATGTTTCCCCATGTGCAAGTGCTATGGAAAGAACAAAACAAAGAGAAAGTGCAGCTCTATAAAAATTACTCATATTCAATTAATTAATTAATTAGGTTTTGATCTGTCAAAAGCAAAAGTCTGTAAAAATAAAGCAAATTCTCTTTATTCCTCATCTTTATGCTCTTTCTCTTCTAAAACATCTATTTTTTGCGAGTATTCATTTGTACTTAAGTCAACCAGGTCGTGCATTGCTATAGTTGCAGCAACAATAGCCAATATAGGTGCGGCAGACGCACAAAGCCAGAGGGAAAGGTGTAAAATGAATGTGCCAATTGTTCCCATTGTATCATTGTTAAAGTTAGACCAATCGAATAAGGCGCCTAAATCTACGGGAACGAGTAGCAAAACAGAATAGACTGCACCAATTGCAATTGTCATTCCACGGTGGTCCCTCACAAATGTGATACTTTGGTCCATGTCCAACCTTCTTCTTTCATTAATGTAATCCAAAAATCCAAATCCGTAATAGAAGAATCCGATAGCATACGTAATATAGAAAATTGGCGATTTTGCCGGGTCATCCCATCCAATGTAGGAAACAGACAGTAAGATGATGAGAAAAAGAGTTTCCCACATGATATTTCGAACTACAATTTTCATAGCACGCTTAATATCTTTAACGAGTTGTTTGAACTCCCAAGGGTAGACTCTACCAGTCAAGATCCTCTCCGTCTTCATGCTTAATGCCGACAAAAGTGGCGATAAAATAATAACGACGAGGTATTTTGCAAATTTCATGAGTAAAACCGCTACCGCAATTTCAAACATGATGTAAATCATTGACCAAACGATTTCATTTACGTTGTCTACTTTTGGAATCACATGATGCTCCATTACCATCTCTCCAAGCTTGTAAATAATCAGCATTAGTGAGGCAGGAATGGCAAGGTACCAATACCACTTGTGTTTGATTATAAACTTGATAGCTTTGATGTAAGCCTTAAATCCAAAAAGAAGATTTTTGAAAAATCGCATGTTCAAAAATAATCAAAGGATTCCATTTCGCGTATTTTCTAAGGTATTTGTATCTTTGCATTTGAACAATTATTGATTCCACAAGCTTATACTTATGAATTTCAGCAGCTTAACAGCAATTTCACCTATTGACGGCAGGTACCAAAGAAAGACTAGCGAATTACAACCGTATTTCTCAGAGTTTGGTTTAATCAAATACAGAGTAATTGTTGAAGTTGAATACTTCATCGCAATGGTTGAAAGTGGAGTAGACGCTTTGACTGACTTTCCCAAGGATCGATACGGTTCTTTGAGAAATATCTATGAGCAATTCTCTGAAGAGGATGCATTGTGGATTAAGGAAACCGAAAAGGTTACCAATCACGATGTAAAGGCTGTTGAGTATTTTTTAAAAGACAAAATGACACAACTGGGATTGACCGCTCACTTGGAATTTGTTCACTTTGGATTGACATCTCAAGACATCAACAACACATCGATTCCTCTTTCGTTGAAAGAGGCTATCGAGAAAGAATATTTGCCTTTGTTGGACAAATTGATTGGCCGCTTAAAGGAATTGGCGAGCGATTGGAAAGACATTCCAATGTTGGCTAAAACACACGGTCAACCGGCATCCCCAACGCGATTGGGAAAAGAAATTCAAGTTTTTTCTGAACGTTTAACAATACAAAGAGCGCATTTGGTGAACGTTCCTTACTCTGCTAAATTCGGTGGGGCAACAGGAAACTTTAATGCACATTATGTAGCATTTAAAGAGCACGATTGGGTTGGTTTCGCAAATGGATTTGTGAATAACACATTAGGCTTAAGTAGAAGTCAAACTACGACGCAAATTGAGCATTACGACAATATGGCTGCAATGTTCGATGCTTTGAAAAGAATCAACACGATTGTTTTGGATTTAGACAGAGATATGTGGACCTATATTTCAACAGAATATTTCAAGCAAAAATTAAAAGAAGGTGAAATTGGATCTTCGGCAATGCCACACAAGGTGAACCCAATTGATTTTGAAAATTCTGAAGGAAATGTTGGAGTAGCAAATGCTCTGTTTGAGCACCTTTCAGCTAAATTGCCTGTTTCAAGATTACAACGTGACCTTACGGATTCAACAGTGCTTAGAACGATAGGAGTACCTTTAGCTCATACGTTTATCGCATTTAAGTCGACTTTAGCTGGATTGGACAAATTATTATTGAATCGTGTAGCATTCGATTTGGATTTAGAAAAGAACTGGGCGGTAGTGGCAGAAGCAATTCAAACGGTTTTGAGAAGAGAAGGATTCCCGAAACCTTATGAAGCATTAAAAGGATTGACAAGAAAAAATGAGGCAACAACCAAACAAACTGTCCATTCTTTCGTAGATACATTAGAAGTCTCAGATGATCTTAAAGCAGAATTGAAGTTAATTACTCCTCAAAACTATACCGGAATTCAGCTTGTAAAGTAACCTTGGACCGATTATTGAAATCAGATAAGAAGTGAATTATTTAATCCCATTAGTATTTGTTTTCGTTTCGATGATTACACAAGCGCAATCTCAAGAAGTCGAGTGGGGTGAAATGCAACGCGTTAATGGTCGTCTGATTTATTTGCTGCCAACTGAAAACGGCGAATTCTATGCACTTCGCTGGGCTGGGGGTAGAGTTCTTGGTTCGTACCAAGCTTCTCGCCATCAGGATTTAGAATTGGTTAATAAAGGCAAGATAAAAACATACGCGAATAAAAGTATTGCCACTTTTGAAGGCGCTAGAATAATCGATAATAAATTTGTTGTTTTCCTATCTGATAAATCAGAAGCCAAGAACCGGCTTTACATGCAAGTGTATACAAAAGAGATGATTACTCATAGCCTTCCTGTTGAATTGGCTTCGTATTCGTTAACCAAAGGCGGTCAGCGCGGCTGGTTTGACATTAAAAAATCGTCCAATGGTAAATATCTCGGTATTGTTTGGCAAATCCCTGGAAAACGTGAATCGAGACATACGTACGGCTTCAAAATTTTTGATTCAAATTTAGAATTGGTGAATGATGGCGAATACCCTTTGCCTTTTGAAGCCAAGCTGTCCACAATTCATGAACATCATATTTCGAACAACGGAGAATATTTCTTAGCTGTTACAGAATACGACGAGCCTGAGAAAAAACGCTTTTTTAAGAATAAATTCGACTATAAAGCTCTTCATATTTTTCATATTGCTGAAGACGGATTGCAAGATTTTGAATTGGATTTTGACGGCAAGAGGGTGGACGCAATGGCAATGTCTTCAGATGAGAATGGAATTTTTACAATAACGGGTATTTATGGCGAGAGAGATAAACGAGCTGTGACTGGAGTTTTTCATCAGAGATTGGATGTAAAAACCAATACGGTCCTTCAAGAAGGATTTGAAGAGTTTGAAGATGAATTTGTAACGCAAGGTTGGTCGGATAAAGAAAAGAGACGTGCAAATCGAAGGGAAAATAATGGAAGGGGTGAGCCTCAGTTGTACAACTATATAATGCGGGATGCAACTTTAAAGGCGGATGGAAGTATCGTCGGAACAATGGAACAATATTACATTCAAATTCGAACAACGTCAGCTGGTGCAGGCGGGCAAACAACTCAAACATATTATTATTACTACAACGATATTATCGCCTATAAAATTAATCCCAAAGGCGAATTCGATTGGATAGAAAAAGTACGCAAGTATCAAGTGTCGGCAAATGATGGTGGACCCTATAGTAGTTATGAAAGCTTCATTGATGCGGGTAAAATTTACTTCGTGTTCAATGATAACATAAAGAATTATTCACCGGATGGAAGTTTCTTGGGTGACGATAGATTGTATACTGCGAATTACGGCAGAAGAAAGAATGTTGTCGCAATTGCAAGTATTGACATAGAAACGGGCGAAAAAGAAAGGGAAACCTTCTTTGATAGGGTGGACGTTGAAGCCTTGGCTGTCCCTAAAATGTTCGATGTTGATTATAAAAACGGTAAAATGTTGATTTATGCGATTTGGGGCAGGAAGGAAAAAATTGGCGTTCTAAAGTTTAAAGATTAATATTTTCTAACTCCTCTTTCATCTTCGTTTTTTCACTTGTTGTGAAGGTATAGTTCCCTAAACCTTTAAATTTCTTGGTGATAAATACATCCATAAGATCACTGTCCTTGAAATATTGTCGGCACGTTCTGCAAATAGCTCTATGCGAACGAATAGCAATCTTATCAGATATTGAAATCCGATTGATTTTACCTTGCTCATACAAGCCTGTTATTTCTTGACAGCCTTTCATCTTACATCTCTTTTTCGAAGACAATCGCGCAAAAGCAATTTAGCACGATGTATTATTACCCAGAGGTTTGAAGGTGTTATTTCCAATTCCTTACAAATATCTTCGCTAACCTTTTCATCTAGGTATTTTGATGCAATGACACCTTTCCATTTTTCCGGTAGTTTCCCAATGCATTCGAAAAGGTCATCGTTTGTCTCTTCAAAGATGATTTTGTCCTCAACTGTTTCATTTGTGGCGTTGTCTTTCTTGTCTAGAATCCAATGCTTACTGGAATCATCTTGATCGAAAAAAGAAGAAATAGGATCTGTATACCTTGTTTCAGCTCTTCTCCAATGATCAATGATTTTTCGATTGAGAATACTTGTTAGCCAAGTACGGATGTTACTTCGGTTTTCAAACGTATCAATTTTTATGATCGCAGAAAGAAACGTGTCTTGAACCAAATCTTTTGAAAGGTCAATATCGCGAAGTTTAGACATGGCGAAGGTGAGCAAGTAATCACTGTGCTCTTCAACTAATAGTCCGGTATCAACTTGCGCGCGTTTCATTTATTTTGGGCAAGTTTTTGAAATCGTTTTACAAAGGTTAAAAGTAAGAGCAATAAGGATATGAAACCAAAACTTCTACCTAATACATTTCCATATTTTGTGTAGAAGCTTGTATCCTTATTCAAATTCACAGTTCCTCTAATCACATCTTTTACCCACCAATCTGTCGCCTGAACGATGTCTCCTCTTTGGTTTATAATAGACGTTGTACCCGTATTTGCCGAGCGAACAACACATCTTCTGTTCTCGATAGCTCTGAGGCTAGCAAAACTTGCATGTTGCTTATAACCGGGGGTGTTCTTCCACCATCCGTCATTTGTTAAAATACAAATCAATTCTGCGCCTTTATTGCATTGCTGAGACACAAATTCTCCGAATATAGATTCGTAACAAATTACTGGTGCCACTTTGAATTTTTTTGTTTCAAATATTTTTGGTTCGTCTTCAACTCCATAACCAACACTCGATCCTCCCATGTCGATTGACCATTCTGCCATAAAGGGGATGTAAGCGACGAATGGAATTTTTTCAACGCCTGGCACCAATTTCGATTTATGAATGAATTTGGGCGATTCAATAGAATCTATAAGTATAGATGAGTTGTAGCTCTCTTGCCACATGTTGGGTGAAATCTCCGCTGAAGCTGACGACCTTTTTTGTTTGAAGAAATCAAAAGTCATTGCGCCCCATAAAAGAACGGCATCGTTAAGTTCTGATTTGGATTCTATTAGAGTATTAAACGCGGCTTCATTCTGAGGTGATTTAACATAGATGTAAGTTGCCAAAGAAGTTTCTGGAGCAAGAATCAAATCCGTGTTGGAAGTTACTTTTCGCTTTGCTAACGCCACCATGTCTTTCATTTGTTCGTCGACACTTTTACTGAATTTGGACCCGTACGGATTTTCATTCGGCTGTATCGCGACAACTTCTATCGGCCTTTCTTTTTCCGTGTAATTGAAATAGGTAATCAAAGAGATTGCCATTGGCAATAGAAATGCTAGACCCGCCAAATAGAAAAGGGGTGTTTGTATTTTCCATTTTTCTCCTTTCAACAAAACATTTTGATAGGCCCTAAAGAGTAATAGGTTTACGATCAAAACCCAAAATGATCCCCCTAGGACGCCTGTGAATGAATACCATTGAACCCAAGACGGTGTTATGCTAAATACGTTCCCTAAGCTGAGCCACGGCCATGAACTTTCCCAATCATAGTGGAAGTGCTCAAATGCAACCCAGTAGAGCAGAAGGGCTATATAACCTTCCTTGTTTCCTACGTGTTTTTTTGTGAGATGGAAGCCGTAAAACACCAAGGCCATTAACAGGCTGTTAAGTACAAAGGCTAGGATTGAACCTCCTGGGCTTGCATTCCATACCCACCAAGTTGTTCCAATGTTGTAAATGAAAAATGTGATGTACGCATGTAGAAGAACTTTCCTCGACTTGTAATTCTGTTGGGAGACATTTGCTTCCACAAGAAGAATGGGTATCCACGCTATGAACGCAACAAAAGTTAAACTTCCTGTAAAGGGAAATGAAAGGACCATGAGCATTCCGGAAAGGATACTAAATAGGTACCGGTGTTTTCTTTGAAGAGATATCACGGCATAAAAGTAGATGAATTATCAGTTCAAAATTGAGAAAGAGAAGAAATATTATATTTCACTTGATTCAAACAACTTCTTTAGGTTCTTAAGTCCAACTTCAAGGTCGGGGCCGATTTCACTTTCCATATCCTTAAAAAGAAGCATCATGTTCATTGGGTATGCTACTTGGCCGTGAAAGTTCCAGGTTACTTTGGTTGTGTTCGGACCCAACGCTTCAGTGTTTATAAAGGCATGGCTGTCTGCTTCGAATGGTTCTTTGAAACGAACTTTGAAATCTATCCGTTTACCATCCTCAATTTTAACGATTTCCATTTCTCCTTTTCCTATATCATCATTGGTGCTATTCCAAGTTGAAACAAATCCAACTTCGCCATCGTTTCCCTCGTATGATTTCTTCATTTGAGGATCTGTCTTTTCCCAAGCGCTGTATTCACTTTGATTTTTTAAGTTTTTAATGTACTTAAAAATGTCATCTGAATTTCGCTCGACAATAATGGTTTTAGTTACCGAATATTCATCTTCGACAAACAATCCCATTATTAGAGTCAAAGCGACAAGCGAGATAATTAGAAAAATGATTTTCTTTAGTAGTCTCATAGATAACAGTTTGTTTGAATGTACTAAAAAATTAAGAGTAAAAAAAAGGCCGACCCAGAATTTCACTCCGAATCGACCAATTCATATTATTCGTCGACTAGTTGAATATTATTGTCATTTCAACACGTCTATTTGTTTGTCTACCTTCTTTGGTATCGTTAGTCGCTTTTGGTTGCGTTTCACCGAAGTAAAGTGCAGATAAGCGCTCTGTAACAATTCCCTGAGAGATCATGAAGTCTCTAACAGCTTCAGAACGTTTCTTAGAAAGAACCAAGTTGTTTTGTTCGTTTCCTACGTTATCCGTATGACCTGCAATTTGAAGTTTCCATTCTGGTTTCTTAACTAGAACTTCTGCTAACTCAGTCAATGATGGAAGAGACTCTTGTTTAATTACTGCTTTTCCAGTTTCGAATTCTAAGTTATCAAATGCTGTCTTTAAGATCTCAGCAACTTCTTCCTCAATTTTAGGACATCCTTTATTTTCAACTGGACCTGGTGTAGCTGGACAGTCATCGTCTTTATCGAGAACTCCATCTCCATCAGTATCAGTATAAGGACAACCTTCGTTCGCCTTAGGTCCAGCAATGTAAGGGCACTTGTCATCTTTGTCTAACAATCCATCTTGATCAGTATCTGGCCAAGGACAACCATTGTTTTCTTTTGGTCCGAACTCAGTTGGACATTCATCAATGAAGTCAAACAATCCGTCATTATCTGTATCTGGACATCCATTGTTTACTAATGGACCAGGAACTTCTGGACATGCATCGTCAGAATCTTTGATTCCGTCACCATCTGTATCTGGGCAACCATTGAAAGCAGGTAGTCCTGGAGTGTCTGGACAATCATCTTTGCTATCAATAATGCTATCGTTATCTCTATCTGGACAACCGTTGAATTTAATATCTCCTGCAACCTCTGGACAAGCATCGTCTTTATCCGGAATTCCATCTTTATCTTTATCTGGACATCCGTTGAACTCAGCTAAACCAGCTTCTTGTGGACAATGATCATCAATATCTTTAATACCATCATGATCTGAATCAGGACAACCTTTAAACTCCCATAGACCTGGCACTACCTCACACTCATCAAGTTCATCAGAAACTTTATCACCATCGATATCGCTTGGATGACCGTAAAGAACAGGAATACGCAATCCAGCATATGCTTGAGCACCTCTAATTTTCTTACCGCTTGCGAAAAGAACATTCCAATCGTTCACTCCAATTGTAAGAGGTCCTAATCGAACACCGATTCCAGACTTAAAACCTGAGTACTTGTTCATCATAAATGGAAGGTGAACTCCGAACCAGGCGTGATCAAAACTAGGTGTAATAGAAAGTTGATTTGCCGTTCTTACACGGTGTGGATTTTTTCTATTCTGAACATTTATGTTTCCAGTCGCGTTCACATAAAACCATTTATAAATATGGTAATCAAACTGCAAGCTCACAGCAGTAGGCAATTGCATGAAGAATGTATTGTCTGAGTCGCTACCTCCTGAAGTCCAGTTAGGGTCATTGTCAACTAAATCAGTAATGACACTGTCAATGCCAAGAATTCCGTTTCCTACGTTAAATGTATTCAAGTCAAAGAATCCTGAAGTTTGATTCACGCTAAAATCCTGGCTTAATCCACCTTTAGCGAATTTCATCCCTCCAATATCAAGTATTGAAGCGCCCACTCTAATTTTGTACTTGTCTTGGTCTCTTCTCCAGATGTTAGTTTCGCCATCCATATCGTATTTGAAGTCTTTCCAATCAGGACGCCATTCGTAAACAAACCCTAGGTCTAATCCAAGACCAAATTTGGACGTTACTTCAGGTAATTTACCTGCTTCAGAATCTCCATTCAATAAGCCAGTTGAGTGGCCGTATGAGAAATCGCCTACGAGTTCATTTGTGGAATCACTATTAGACAGGTTATATGATAAGTTTGATGTATGCAAATAAGCAGCAGTATAGCCGGAAAGCCATTTAGCTTTAGCTCCCATTTTCATGAAGTGCTCACCATCGTCTTTTAGAACTTGAGAGTAAATTAAACCGTATTCCATCCAAGACATGTGGTTGACATTTAATAATGTTTCATTAATGTCTTGATTCCAAAGTTGCTCATAGTCCAATGAATTTTCAGCTAGAAAGGCTAATTTAGGATCAACATCATCAACGTTGGTTATAGATCTGAACTTAACAGCCGCTCCAATAGCAATTTTTCTGTTGATATGAAACATAAAGTTCAAAACATCTAATTGAACGTTATTGTAAATCCCAACTGTTTTTACCGAAGTTGGAGAAAAGTTTTTGGTGATGTATCTATCCACAAATGAAGAATCTGGCTGTATCCAATCATTGTCCGGATTGTCATAGCCAGAGCTATCTGCTTTGAATGATTTAACCCACCATTTAGGCATGTCAACCGTTGTAAATGACCCCGCATTTGTCCAAAGGCCAACATTTGCACTTGCCAAGTTTACATCAACCACGAATCGTCCATCGACGAAGCTGGCGGGATTGACATCAGTCCCCATTACTCCGGCATAGTTACTTGGTGTAATTCCAACATAGTTTTGTGATAGCCCTGTACTATAAAAGCATAGCACAGCAGCGATGGCTGCAAGTAGTTTTAGAGTTTTCATTTGTTAGTTTTAAGTTTCTGGTATTAGTCCTCAAAGTACTGTATGACGAATTGGTCTACTATTGTCGTAATTCGCCATTGGTTATTGGTAGAGCCCAATCGAATTTTTGATTGACCTTCGAGCGATTTATTGACAACCTTTTGTCCGTCCGTACTATACAAATATACATTATTCTCCAAACCATCAATTACGCCGATCAAAGTTTTTCCTGAATCGCCCGTGAATACATGCACATCTTCAACCTCGTTGAAAGGCAGTTTGATTTCACCAAATGGAACTCCTTCCGAATTAATTAATCGAATTTTGTTCGCAGATTGCACGATAATTACAGCGTTGGAATTGTCCATTTGAAGGCCTCGAAGTTTTGCTCGACTGTACGTTTCAAAATCTGTTCTGATACCTTTTTGATCGAACTTAACCAATTGATTGTTACTTGTCCCGAATTGAAAAAGTTGGTTTGGAACTTTCAATGAAAAGGAAACTGCGGAAATTGGAAACTCCCTATGCACTTTTCTTTTTTCGACATCATACATTTTAAATAAGGAAGAACTTGCAAAACCTGCAAAAAGTCGTCTTTGACTTGACCAAACATCGATTCTTCTTTTGATATCTAATCCTGTAGGAATAATATTTAATTCTCTTCCTTTAGCGTCAAATTGAAACACTTTCTGGTTTTCATCAGCAATAAGGAAATATCCTTTTTCTTTCCATCGATAGAATTTAACTTCATTGGTCGCGTCAGATTCTAGTTTAATTGGGAACCCTGTTTCGTAATGACCTGTCAAGTTCCAAAGATGGATTTCGTCTTTGGTATTGAGTAAAATGAAGTTTTCACCTGTTCCATGCAAATCGATTAATTGGATTTCACCAATGGCTTTGACTTTTATATCTGATTTCCACGCTGTTTTTTTATTTCGAAAACCCAAGACCTCTCCCTTGGTTCCGAGTGCCACAATATTTCCATTTCCAGGAAGTTCAGCAAAGTCAGCGATGTCAAACCCACAACTCATTGAAATTGAGCTTGCTATTTTTGGTTGCGCTGCCATTTCAGAATGCCCGGTATGTGTTTCCATCAATCTCCCAGCATAAACCATTTTCGAATAAGAAGTCTCGCTGCTGATCATTCGTTCGGAAACAGCTCTTGGCAATTGACCAAAGATCTTCGCTCGGATTGTTTTGTCTAATGCGATTGTGTTTCCCAATCGATAATCAGCGATCACTTGACCGCACAGTGCGGCACTTTCAGAGATTACGACGGCATCCTCCAAATACTTGATTGTGTATGTCGAATTTTGAGAAGGAAAACCTTTGATTAGTTTATCGGAAAAAAGAGACGAGTCTTGACTCTGGTTCAAATCATTGAGAATTAGAATTGGATCCTGCCCGCTGATATAATCTGAAATGATTATAGTTTCTCCTTGATATGTGAGTTTCACGAAGCCGTTTAATAGCCATTTCGACATCGGTCCATTTTTGAAATCTTCATCCAATGTTGCGTAGTAATCTCTTTCAAAAAATTGATATGTATCAAAGTTCCGTGTTGTGATTCCTGCAAATAGAGTTTCATCTCGAACCTGATTTCCTTGCTTAATGTTCGCATCTTTAGTAATGTAATTTATCTTTCCATCTTTTTTGAAATAGATGTCCGAGTGGTTGTTTATTTTGCCTGCTTCTGAAAATCTAAAAATCGCGGCCGAGGCTTTTTTGTCGAAAATGAAGTTGCTTTTCTTTGTGCCTTCGTTGTCTACAGTTGTTTTCCAAAGGTAGAGTTTTGTTTTATGGAAACGTCCATTGTAGGCGCCAATCTTGAATTCTTCAGAGCCTAGATTATTCCTTTTCCCTTTGCCGAATAACAAATCGATAGAAGCGGCACTCCAGTTTTCGTCCTTCACTAGAAGAAGATGGTCTCTTTTCTGACTGAAGTAGCCCCTGTTATAAGCAGAATCATTTAAAGAAGTGATCAAATCATAACTTGGAGCGTCACCAAATTTTTCAAGATCAATGAAATTGACTTCCCAAGGACGCGCCACGATTAGAACTTCACCATCCATACTATTGAATAAAGATTCTGGAGAATAATTATTTTTTTCGCTTGAAATGTCGATTGCCACATAGATGATCCATGAAAGGCTTGCTAAGAAAATGATTGCTAATACAATCCGATTCAACATAGGGGAATGGTTTTACTTCAAAATTAAGAAGAAAGAGCCAGTGAAACATGGTTTTAGCGTATAGAAATCAACAACGACTTGTGCACTCTAGAAAAGCGATAATGTATCTTCAGAAAGAAGAGTGAACGTTTTCCTATGATGCATGCAATCGCCATTCTCAAGAATTGCTTTGCGATGTTTTTTTGTGGGGTACCCTTTGTTTTGTTTCCAGTCGTACAAAGGAAAGTTTTCATGGATATTTTCCATGTACTCATCTCTATAAGTTTTCGCAAGAATTGAAGCCGCAGCAATTGACAAAAATTTTCCATCCCCCTTGATGATGCATTCGTGGGGGATTCCTTCATAAGTTGTGAACCGGTTCCCGTCAATTAGGAGCATTTCAGGTTTTTGGTTCAATTGGGCAACAGCTCTGTGCATGGCAAGAAAGCTCGCGTTTAAAATATTGATTTCGTCAATTTCTTTTTCAGAAACAAAAGCCACAGCAAATGCGAGGGCTTCCTTTTCGATAATCGGACGCAATTTATTACGCTTTGCTTTCGTTAATTTTTTTGAGTCATCAAGGATGTCATTCGAGAAATCTGCTGGTAAAATTACTGCGGAGGCAACAACCGGTCCCGCCAAACAACCACGTCCTGCTTCATCGCATCCAGCCTCAATAAGATTCCTGTTTTTGTAAAGTAAAAGTTTTCCCATCGAACGTAAAGTTGGCAAAAAAAGTTGTAGTTTGGCTAAGCGGTACAACTATTGCATGACATTTATCGTCATTATTAAAATTGAACAGATGAAAAAAATTATTTCTACCTTATTCTTCCTTGTTGGTCTCTTATCATTCAGCTTTTCTCAAGAAGCACATCAAATTGCTGCGTCTAAAGGAGCGGAAGATTTAGCAGCAAGTAAAACTTCAGGTGTATATGAGTTTACATTGCCATCAACGCTTTCAAAAGAATCGATTGATAAGAGTGCAAGTTATTACAAAAGTATGTTTACTGTTGATTTTGACGAGGCATCTCACAAAGCGACATTGACAATGGTTGATAACACTTTGAAGAACCGTTATGTTATGGTAAGATTGCTTACAGCGTGCAAAGTAACCCACGTAACGGTTGATGATGAAACATTACAATTATATGATTTTATAGATTTTTACTTAAAGTAGGAACTTCTAAACAAAGAACTAAGTCAGTCTGGCTCAGGTTGAATCAACATAAAGTCGATTTTTATGCGATTATCTTTCTAATTGGTCAATCTTCTTGCGATATTTGCAGAATCAAAACATAATCAAATGAACAAAATAGCATTATTACTAGTTGGAGGAATTATCGCATTGTCTTGCGCAGTGTCAACCGACTCTTCAAACGATAAAGTTAAGCTCGGTAAGAGTTATGGAAAATATAAAGTTGACATCAAGAATGCAGTTTCTGTTGCAGACATGGTAAAGACATTTGAAGCTCAATCGGGTGAAATGGAGTTTACAATTGAAGCTGATTTAAGCGAAGTATGTGCAAAGGCAGGTTGTTTTGTGAAAGTTGATAAAGGAAATGGTGAATCGTTTATGGTTCGCTTCAAGGATCATTTTACTATTCCACCTACAACACCGGCAGGAACAGGAGCGTACATTCACGGAATTGCGTTTTGGGATACGGTTTCAGTTGAATTGCAAAAGCATTTCCTAGAGGACGTGAATGCAAGCGCTGAAGAGATTGCTGCGATTACAGAGCCGAAGCCAGCTTTAGGGTTTACAGGTGATGGGATTGTGTTAAAAAAGTAGTTTTTTTTATCAAAAAACGGTTTCGGGTAACAAAGATTGTTTACTTGAAGATAGGAATAGTGTTTATTAACACGTAAGTTATCTCTCGAAGCAAAAACCCTATGGGGTCTAGTTTTGTTAGCGGTGCGTCCATTATTTTAATTCCAGAACTATTATATATACTTCTTCTTTGAATTGAAGCAGAACAATAAGCTTTAATAAGTAATGGAGAAGATAAAATGCGAAACCCACAATTGAGAAAATAAAAAACTCTGAAAAGGGGGATGAAAAATAAAGGGTAAACAAATATTATTACACTAATAACGGATTTCAATATTGCAGCAGTTTCAATAGTGATAATAACATTTATATCCGTTAGATCAATCTTATAATATAGATTTGCAATTAGCCCTCTCCGTTTTATTTAAAGTCCTCAATGGCTTCATGTTGAGATAAAACAATTCGTTTTTATCCCTTCTTTTTTCATCATACCAAATTGTTCCATAAAATCGTCAAGATGATTTATTAGACAACCATCAGAGGAAATAGTGAACTCATCACGCTTTAATACAATTCTTCCTTTTATGGTAAAAGGGAATTTCAATCGTTACCGACGGTTTTCTATTCTAGTCAATTCACCATATCTAAAATCTAAAAACAATACTTATTCGCTTCAATAATTCTCGTTGCTATTAACTGGCGTGCTGCCTTCGGATTAAACGGTTCTGTTTTCGTGAAACGCTTCAGTCCCATCAACATCATTTTTGCTTCGTCACCTTCTGCGAATGAATTGATTGCATCTTTAGCCGCTTTGCTGATTTCATCCGCTACGTCGTAGAAATACGTTTTTACAATCGCGATTTGAGCTTCACACGCTTGTTCCCCTTTAAGCTCAATCATTTGTTGAACTCTTAGCAAAGCTGATTCAGCCAAATACGTATAAATTGAAAGATCGGCAATGTTCATAAGAACTTCTTGTTCTTTTGACAAGGACTGCATTAATTTTTGAACTGCTGATCCAGCAACCATCAGAACGGTTTTCTTGAATCCTTCGAGGTATAATGCTTCATTTCCAAGAACATCTGTTGGTTTGTCTCCAAACTCAGGAATACTCATTAATTCTCCGGCAACCGCCATTGCAGGCCCCATCAAATCCAATTCGCCTTTCATAGCGCGTTTCAGAACCATGTCGACAGTTAATAATCTATTGATCTCATTCGTTCCTTCAAATATTCTATTGATTCTAGCATCGCGGTACGCACGTTCAACTGAAGATTCAGCAGAGTAGCCCATTCCACCAAAAATTTGAACCGCTTCATCAACGACGTAGTCAAGAGCTTCAGATCCCGATACTTTCAATATCGCGCATTCTGGAGCGAATTGCTCAATTCCTTTCAATGTCGCTTCGCCTTTGTCCATTCCAGCAGCAACATAACCTGCAATTGCATCATCAATGTTTTGTCCAGCTCTGTAAATGGCTGATTCATTAACAAATGTTTTGATTGTTTGCTCTGCAAGTTTATATCGGATTGCACCGTATTTAGAGATCTCACGACCAAACTGCAAGCGGTCGTTCGCGTATCTGACAGATTCTGTGATGGCTTGTTTCGCTCCACCCATAACTCCAGCGGCCAATTTAATTCTACCAATGTTCAATATGTTCAGGGCGATCTTAAATCCGTTCTCTCTTTCTGAAAGCAAGTTTTCAACTGGAACTTTAACATCGTTGAAGAAAACTTGTCTTGTAGAAGATCCTTTGATCCCCATTTTCTTTTCTTCTGGATTCAACGTAATTCCCTCCGAATCCGCTTCGATTAAGAATGCGGTTAGTTTATCATCGTCATCGATTTTTGCAAATACCGTGAATAGGTTTGCGAAACCAGCGTTCGTAATCCACATTTTTTGACCGTTGACAACATAATGTTTTCCATCTTCGGTAAGCACTGCTTTTGTTTTTCCTGAATTGGCATCTGATCCAGAACCAGGCTCAGTTAAACAATAAGACGCTTTCCATTCGCCTGAAGCGAGTTTTGGAATGTATTTTTTCTTTTGATCTCCTGTTCCGTAATAGAGCAGAGGTAAAGTACCAATTCCTGTGTGAGCACCATAAGCCACGGAAAATGAATAGCCACTTGCGAGGCATTCGGTTGCCAATAGTGAAGTCTTAAAATCCACACCCATCCCGCCTAAGTCTTCAGGAACTGACATTCCTAATAGACCAAGCGCGCCTGCTTTTTCAACTAGCGATGGCATCAATCCTTCTTCCATTGAGTCAATACGATCCATATGTGGAAGTATTTCAGTATCAATGAAATCATGGCACATGTCCGCAATCATTCGTTGTTCTTCTGTCCAGTTTTCTGGGATAAATATATCAGCTGGGGATGTTTTACGAATTAAAAATTCCCCTCCTTTAATCGGCTTTTCGTTTTCAGACATTTGTAAATATTTTGGTACTATGTCATAAATATAGTAAAATAACATTGCTATGCACGCATAATAGAAAATAAATTTAGTGGTTGTATTTTGTGAAAGCAAATGAATGAAATACGATTGAGATATTTACTAGGAGTTATGTTATTTATTTTGACAAATAACATATCTGCTCAATACACTATTAATGATCGGGTTAATGGTGTTATCTTGTTGTCAGAACGCTTTCTTTTGGACTCGATTCATCTTCCCCAATTTTAAGGGTTAGAGCAAATTACGTTGCGGTTATTCCTTATTGCTTCATGCCTTATAACGATTCTGGGACCGTTTTCTATGAAGATAATAATCAGTGGGAAGGGGAAGGATTGAATGGAATGCGGGTTGCAATTCAAGAATTGCACAAGCAAGGAGTGAAGACAATGATCAAGCCCCAAATTTGGTTGGCACATGGTGTTTTTACGGGTAAAATTGAAATCAAACCTGAAGAGGAATGGGTGAAGTTTGAAAAAGATTATGGTGCTTATATCATCGCTTTTGCAAGGGTCGCAGCGGAAGAGAATTCTGTAATGTTTTGTATTGGAACTGAAATACAGCTGGTTGTGAAAAGTCGATCTCAGCTGTTTTTGCGATTGATAAGGCAGGTGCGTGAAGTTTATAAGGGTAAATTGACATATGCTAAAATCTGGGACTGCTTTGTAATGTGAAATTTTGGTGGAAGCTTGATTACATTGGAATTGATGCCTGCTTCCCTATTAGTAAGGCTGGTATTCCGAAGAAAAAGGACTTGGATCTGGGTTGGTCGAAGTACACTCCCGTTTTTGATTCGTTCAGTTCAGTAGTCGATTGGAAAATAATATTCACGGAATACGGCTATCGAAGTATTCGAAAGTGTGCAGCAACTCCCTGGAGTTATGGTATCACCAAAAAGGAAAAAATTGATCAGCGCAGTCAAGTTCGCACATTAACAGTAATCTATGATAATATTTGGGTTCAGGACTTTTTCGCAGGTGGCTTTCTATGGAAGTGGTATCCAAAGCATCAAGAGGCTGGAGGGAAGGACAATTCTATGTTTACGGTGCAGAATAAGTTAGCAGAAAAAACGGTTCGTGCTCAGCATACAAAGTTCAGCAAGAAATGAGAGGGTTACATTGACACCTCAATCTTCAACTTTTTACCTTTGATCCTTTCTGATCGTATCAGACTCAAAACATTTTTCACCTTTGTTTTCTTCACAGCAACATACGATGTATGATCAAGAACAGTGATTAATCCAATTTCGCCTTTCCCCAATTGCCCTTTTTTCGATAAAAATCCAACGAGATCAATCTTGTTCACTTTTTCTTTTTTTCCAGCACTGAAATACAATGTTTCCCATTCAGGGGTTGTGTCCAAGTATTCTCCAGGTCGGAAGAAGTCAGTGGGGTCTTCCAAATATTCTGGCAATTGCGTTTCTGGTCCAATGAACAAGTAAGAGGAGCCGTCTTCTGACATTCTCGCCGTTCTTCCTTTGCGGTGAACAAATGCATCTAGGCTATTTGGGTATTGATAATGAACAACGTGTTTGATTTCTGGAATGTCCAATCCACGAGCGCCAAGATCTGTACAAACTAAGGTGTTGTAACTTCCATTTCGGAATTTGATCAACGCGCGTTCTCGTTCCCCTTGATCCAAACCTCCGTGGTAACCGATGCTATAAATTCGTTCGCCATTTAAGCGCTGAACAACATCCTCAACAACTTCTCTGTAATTACAAAAAACAATTGATTTCTCGATTCCAAAACTGCAAACTGTTTCTAAAAGCGCATTGAATACGCTTCCTTTGTATTGAACTCCGAATTCTTCAATATTGATGACATCATCTTCAATAAGGTTGTCAAGAACGTGGGGAGAATCAAAATTTAGATAGTCAGGAATGTCTTCGGGTTTCGTTGCTGATGCGAGAAGTATGTTTTCTACTTTACTAAATTCACGAGTGATTTTACCCATCTCGTAATCAAATCCCATTTCAAGGCATTTATCAAATTCATCGATGACCAAAGCTTCGCAATCAATAAGATTAACGTTCCCTCTTTCGATGTGATCCAGCAAACGACCCGGTGTGGCAATAACCAATTCTGGAATTGCTTTTAGACTGTTTGCTTCGTCTTTTACAGAGTGACCTCCATAACAAAGTGTGGCTTTCAAACCACTTTTCAATGACCGGAATACCTGATCAATTTGTTGGGTCAATTCTCTGGTGGGAGCAATAATTACGGCTTGAATACAATCTTGATCTTCCCTTATTCTCGATATTACGGAGAGTAGAAAGGCAATTGTTTTTCCAGATCCTGTCTTAGAAAGCAAAATTAATTCTGAATTCTCTTGGTAGGCCTCAATGCACTTCTTTTGAATCGGAAGTAGCTCTTGGTGCCCAGCTTTTTTTATTAAATGTTCAATTTTCACGTTGCGAAGTTACAACATCTCGATCACTCCTGCGGCACCTTGTCCAGTTCCAATGCACATTGTCACAACTCCGTATTTTTCGTCGCGCTTTTTCAGTTCGTTCATTATCTGAACTGTCAATTTAGCTCCTGTACATCCGAGTGGGTGACCTAGGGCGATTGCTCCTCCGTTAACGTTGATTATATCAGGGTTCAATCCGGTTTCTCTAATCACAGCCAAAGATTGTGAAGCAAATGCTTCGTTCAATTCAACCAAAGAAATATCATTTTGCTTTAATCCGGCAGCAGCTACGGCCTTTGGAATAGCATCGATTGGTCCAACACCCATAATTTTTGGTTCAACGCCAACAACACTGTAAGAAGCCAGTCTTGCAACAGGTTCCAGTCCAAGTTCATTCACCATATCTTCAGACATTACAAGACAAAATGCCGCGCCGTCAGATGTTTGCGATGAATTACCAGCAGTAACCGAACCGCCATTCGCGAAGACAGGCCTCAATCGCGCAAGTCCTTCTATGGTACTTGATCGAGGACCTTCATCTGTATCAACGGTGTAGATTTTTTCTTGACGCTTTTCGTTTTCATCAAGGAAAATGTGTTTCACATCAATAGGCACGATATCGTCTTCGAATCGACCGGATTTAATTGCAGCGATTGCTTTTTCATGCGATTGCAAAGCGAAAGCATCTTGATCTTCTCTGCTCACTTTAAAATCTTTCGCAACAGCTTCGGCTGTCAATCCCATTCCCCAATACCAATTCGGGTTCTTCTTTCCAACTGCTGGATTTGGAACAATTCTCCATCCTCCCATCGCCATTACTGACATGGATTCAACACCTCCCGCAATAATGCAATTGGCCATTCCAGCTTCAATTTTTGCTGTTGCAATTGCGATCGTTTCCAATCCGGAGGAACAATATCGATTGACAGTCATTCCTGGAACTTTAACAGTGTCCAATCCCATAAGTGAAATCATTCTCCCAATATTTAATCCTTGTTCCGCTTCTGGAGTTGCGTTTCCAACGATTACATCATCAATGCGCTCTTTGTCCAATTGCGGAACTTTTGCCATGATATGTTTTACAACATTTGCTGCAAGATCGTCAGGTCGGTAGAACCTAAATCCACCTTTGCCCGCTTTTCCAACAGCAGTGCGATATCCAGTTACTATATATGCTCTTCCCATTTTATTAATTTTTTTTAAAAGAATTTAGCAGTTAGACGATCATTTTATACTCTTAACCCCTAACTAATAATTAATAATTAATAATTATGAATTTCTAATTCCTTAATATTTTCCCTTTCTTAACGATGCTTTCCAAGCGCTCAAGTGTTTTCTTTTCTTGACACAATTCAAGGAATGCTTTTCGTTCCAGATCCAAAACATACTGTTCTGAAACCGTTTCGTTTTGAGATAAATCTCCTCCACATAGAACGAATCCTAATTTCTCAGAAATCAAAAGATCGTGTTCTGACATATAATTTCCAGAGAACATTGTATTTGCTCCAACATAAACGATTCCGAGTCCTTCTTGTCCCATTAAGGTGATGTTCTTTTCTCGTTTTGGAGCAACGTATCCTTTATTGGCCATTTTTAAACAAGATTCTTTTGCTCGTGTAAGCTGGTATTCGCGGCTTACAACTATTTCATCAATTCCTTCTCTTAAATAACCAAGGTCGAAAGCTTCATACGCCGAAGTCGATACTTTTGCTTGACCAATTGTCAAAAAGCGTTCTCTCATTCGATTGATTTTGATATCGCCAGCAAGGTATTCATCAGACAAGCGTTTTGCGAATTCTTTTGTTCCGCCGCCGCCAGGAATCAGCCCAACACCAAATTCAACAAGTCCCATATACAATTCAGCGTGTGCGACTACTTTATCGGCATGAAGTGAAATTTCGCAACCTCCTCCAAGAGCCATGTTATGCGGCGCGACAACTACTGGAATGTTTGAGTAGCGCACCCTCATCATTGTCTCTTGGAACGTTTTTATGGCAAAGTTCAATTCGTCATAATCCTGTTCGATTGCCATCATGAAGATCATTCCAACATTTGCTCCGGCAGAGAAATTCTGTCCCGTGTTGGAAATTACAAGTCCTTTGTATTCTGTTTCAGCAAGTATCAGGGCTTTTTGGATGCCTTCAATTACACCGCCTCCAATGGTATTCATTTTGGTGTGAAACTCAAGGTTCAGAATTCCATCTCCGATATCAACTATTGTTGTGTCAGAATTCCCCCATACTTTGTTTTCACTTCGAAGTACTTCTAGTGAAACAATTTCCTCTCCGCCTGGAATTGGAATATACGCTTTGCTAGAGACGTCGTAAAAATATTTAACACCCTTCTCAGTCTTGTAGAATGATTTAATTCCAGTTTCTTTCATTTCAGAAACCCAAGCTGCGGCCTTCTTATTCTGTCCGTCAATCATTTTAAGTCCTTGATCCAATCCCAAGATGTCCCAAGTTTCAAAAGGTCCAAGTTCCCATCCGAAACCAGCTTTTAAGGCATCGTCTATTTTATAGAGGTCATCAGTGATTTCTGGAAGGCGGTTCGACACATAAGCGAAAAGGCCACCGAACAATTTCCGGTAAAATTCTCCCGCTTTGTCCATTCCCATGAAAAGCATTTTGGTTCTTGTCTTAAGATCATCAATTGGTTTGGCCATGTCTAGCGTAGGGAATTTAACCCTTGCTTTTTTACGGTACTCCAAAGTGTTTAAGTCCAAAGTCAGAATTTCACTTTTGCCATTTTCATCCTTGACTTTTTTATAAAACCCTTGGTTTGTTTTTGATCCAAGCCATCCATTCTCGACCATTTTTGAAATGTAGTCGGGCAATTTGAAAAGTTCTTTTTCTTCGTCGTCTGGACAATTGTCTTCTAGTCCATTGGCTACATGAACCAAAGTATCCAATCCAACAACATCACATGTCCTGAACGTTGCCGATTTTGGACGGCCTAAAATTGGCCCTGAAAGTTTATCAACTTCTTCGACGGTCAATCCCATTTCTTCTACGGCATGGAACAATGACATGATTGAATACACGCCAACGCGATTGGCGATGAATGCCGGAGTATCTTTACAAAATACTGTTTTCTTTCCAAGGAAACGTTGTCCATAATCCATCAAGAAATCGATTACTTCTGAATCGGTTTCCTCCGAAGGAATAATTTCTAGTAGTTGCAAATAACGCGGTGGATTGAAAAAGTGAGATCCACAGAAATGCCTTTTGAAATCATTACTTCTGCCTTCAAGCATTAAGTTGATTGGAATTCCAGAAGTGTTGGTCGTTATTAGCGTTCCCGGTGTTCTATGTTTTTCAATGTTTTCGAAAACTTGTTGTTTGATGTCCAAGCGTTCAATAACAACTTCGATAATCCAATCACAGTCTTTTACTCTCGCCAAATCGTCCGTTAGATTCCCCGTTCTAATTCGAGAAGCAAATGATTTTCTATAAATAGGAGAGGGGTTGGAATTTAGAGAAGAAATTAGTGCTTCATTTACAATTCGATTTTTGAATTGATCAGAGTCGATACTAACTTCTTTCTTCTTCTCAGGGCCGTTTAGTTCGCTAGGAACGATATCTAGCAATTCAACTTCGCATCCTATATTTGCGAAATGACAGGCAATTCTTGAACCCATTACTCCAGATCCTATAATTGCTACTTTGCGAATATGTCTATTCATGTTGTTAGTTTAATTTACTCTTAAGCGTAGTAAGTTATAAAAATCCACTGATGAATCCTTGTTTGAAAGCTCACTTAATCAAAAATAGTAAAATAATTAATGCTATGCATGCATAATTAAATAATAATCATGATAAATAGTGAAATTTAATTGGACACAAATTTAAATCTGGCGATTCGTAAATGATAATAATGGATAAAGGGTTTGGATATTTCGTCCAATTTATAAGTTGCTCAATTCTCTATCAATAGACATGTCTAGGCGTTCTGCAACCTCGTAGAAAGTTTTGAGTTTTCCTTTGGGAATGCTTGAAACGATTCTGTCATTAAAGTTAAGAACTACCTGACGGGCAATTCTCCGTTTCTCAAGACCGTCTTTTGTTAAAAAAACAAGAACCTTTCGTTTGTCTTCAGTATCAACTTCTCTGTAGATTAATCCCTTTTCTTCCATTGTCTTTAAGGTTCTAGAAAGACTCGTTGGCTCCATTCCCATTTTAGGGCCAAGTTGAGTACTAGGAGTCCCTTCTTGGTCAACATTCAGTAGAATAAAACCGACGGAAATACTAACGCCATAATCGTTGGCTCTTTGATTGTACATTCTCGACATCTTATGCCATAAATGACGAATCACGAAATCCACCATGTAGACTTTTTCTTCTTTTTTAGACATTGGTTTATTGATTAATTAGGTTCAGAACAATGGTTAACGTAAAATAAATGTACGATTATTTTGGTTCAGACTTTTGATGTCGGGATTGGAACTTTTCCAATTGTTCAAAATAGATGTAGGGTTGAAGTTACCATTCTTTTTGAGAGATATTAACTGTTCCCTTGAATTTAGAAACTAGTTTGTTCTCTTGATTTTTTATATTTACAGAGTAAATTCCGATTGTTTTTCCTCTATGAATTTCCTCACATTCAATTGTCAAGACATCGTTTACGAACACGGGTCGGATGTGTGAAATCGAAGTCTCAATACTGACACATTGATGTCCATAAGCATTAGAGCTAAATGCCAAAGCCGAGTCTGATAAGGAATACGTGATTCCGCCGTGTGCAATTTCAAAACCATTCAGCATATCTTTATGAATTGTTGATTGAAGCTTGCAATTCCCTTTGTCGATTGATAGAACAGAAACATTCATCCATTGACTGAACACATCAATTTCCATCATCAAATCAACAATTTCTTTAGGCGTTTTCATCTTTGATTGCTCTGTTCATTAACGTGATCATCGCAGAAGTAACAATAAACAGTTGCGTCGCTGTGTCGTCATCCAAAGAGGTTCCGTCTTCGTCTTTCGTTGTGATTTCCAACATCATGAAGCGAATCAGTTCTGGTTGATCTGTAAAATCAGTAATGAGATCTTCTTGGTCCTTGTCAAAGTACTCATCTAACATTTGAAAAAAAGGCTCTTCAAAAACCTCGATATCTTCATCACTAATTTGTTTCAGCTGTGCTTGCTCTTGCGCAAACGTTTCCGAAATAAGACAGTAGTAGTAAATAAGCAATCCTTCCAATTGATCATTTTTATACTCTACTGCCGCTGACATTACATATCCAAGTAATGTCTGTTGGGCTAACGCGTATGTTTCAGCTAGTTTTTCAAGGCCCTCGTCGTTTAAGTTGTCGACTTTATTGATTGCTTTTTCTATGCTTTCTACGGAGATATGCTTCATGTCAATTGTTTGGTTTTGAGGCAAAGGTAGTAGTATTTTAAAAACCACTTGCGTATTTATTTCATGAAGCCGTAACAACTTCATTATCTTTGGAAGGATTTTAGATAGAATAGTAGACCAAAACAAAGAATATGAAGCATTTAAAAATAGTATTTATAGCGTTATTGTCGTTCAGTTCTTTCGGGCAAAGCGGACCGATGAATGAAAATGTGCCGAAGAGAGCTCAGATGAAAAAGGAATTGAGTTTGTCTGAAGCGGTGAGTCAACAGTATAGGTCACTTCGTCCAGATAGATTGAATCAGTTTGGATGGATTCCTGGTGGAGATAGTTACACCTACGTTACCAGTAATTACCAAACGCTAATGACGTCTTCAGTTAAGGACACCGAAGTTCATATAATGCTGACAATTCAGGAATTGAATACGGCTTTGAAATCAGAACTCACTAGTTTTTACGGATTGAAATGGATCGGTGAAACGAAATTCATGATCAGTAACGGAAAGAATTTTTACGTTTACGATGTTGATTCTAAAACAGGAGAGCTAGTTCGTCAGGCTCCTGAAAAATCAGAGATTACTAAGTTTCATTCTGAATCTTACAACTTAGCATACACAATTGAGAATAATATTCATGTAGTTGCAAAAGGGGGGAAAGTGAATAAAGTGACAACGCACACAGACAAAAATATTGTTACCGGTCAAGCGATTGCAAGAAGTGAGTTTGGAATTACGGAAGGCCTGTTTTGGTCTCCTTCTGGTCAATTATTGGCTTTCTATGAAAAGGATGAGTCAAAGGTTAGTGATTATCCACTGTTGGACAATAGTACAACTCCAGGAACTTTAAAGTCTATAAAATATCCAATGGCGGGTGGTGGAAGTGAAAAAGCGAGAGTAGGGATCTACAACATTAACTCGAGTGAATTGCTTTACATTACCACAAGAAATGGTAAAGAAAATTATTTGACAAATGTTTCTTGGACGCCAGACAATCAGTTCGTTGTTGTTGCTGAGGTGAACAGAGATCAAGATCATATGTGGCTGAATGTTTTCAGTGCGAAAAACGGAAAGTTTGTAAAAACGTTGTTTGAAGAAACGAGTAAGACGTGGGTTGAGCCTGAACATCCAGCTTTCTTTCCATTGGAAGGATCAAATAATTTTGTTTGGGTTTCAGAGAGAAATGGATACAACAACTTGTATTATTATGATTTTGACGGAAACCTAATTCAGCAGTTAACGGATCATAAATTCGTTGTGAAGGACATCATGGAATATAAGAACAAGCAAGTTTATTATACGACAACAGGAGAGACTCCGACACAATCGCATGTTTATTCTGTAAGTCTTAAAGGGAAGGTGAAGATTTTGACGCGAGCGAATGGATCGCATTCAGTTCAAATTTCAGATGATGGAAAATTCTTTCACGATAATTTCTCGAGCCACACGGTAGCGAATAACGATTGGATCATTGACGTTAAAGGAAAGATCGTTTCTATTAAAATGGAAAGCCCAGATAAATTGAAAAATTACAAAATTGGTACCGCTGAAATTTCAACAATTGATGCGAAGGACGGAACGAAATTATACACACGTTTGATCAAGCCAAGTAATTTTGACCCAACGAAGAAGTATCCGGTTTTGGTTTACGTTTATGGAGGTCCTCATGCACAATTAGTAACTGATTCTTGGTTGGACGGTGCAAGCCTTTGGATGTATTGGATGGCAGAACAAGGATATCTTGTTTATACAGTTGATAATCGCGGATCAGCGGAAAGAGGCGTTGCTTTTGAATCGCAAATTCACCGTCAATTGGGAACCGTAGAAATGGAAGATCAAATGACAGGAGTAGATTACTTGAAATCTTTACCTTATGTTGATGCATCAAGATTGGCGGTTCACGGTTGGTCGTTCGGTGGTTTCATGACGACATCTTTAATGTTACGTCAACCAGGAACTTTCAATGCTGGAGTAGCAGGAGGTCCAGTAACGGATTGGAAATATTACGAAATAATGTACGGTGAACGTTACATGGATACGCCGGATCAAAATCCAAAAGGATATGAAAAAGCATCTTTAATGACGCACGCCGCCAACTTAGAAGGTGAATTATTGTTGATTCACGGTACGGTAGACCCTACGGTTGTAATGCAACATAGTCTTTCATTGGTTAACAAGTTTGTTGATCTTGGGATTCAAGTGGATTTCTTTCCTTATCCAATGCACCAGCACAATGTGAGAGGGAAAGATAGAATTCACTTAATGACTAATGTTTTGAATTACGTGATCGAGAACAATAAGTAGAATGATAAAAAAAAGCCGCTTCCATGACTTGAGCGGCTTTTTTGTGTTCAATTGTCCCGTTAGGAGTTTCTATCGGAGCATCTATTTCGCTTGTTGATAGTCCTGAAATGGTCAGGATTCCCGGAGTATAGTTTTGTGGTTTTATCTCGGATGAAGTGTGAAAAAGTTTCAGTTTTGATAATTTGGAATTGACAAGAGTAGTTTTTCAGTTGCTTATTTAAAATAATAACACCTTTTTGCAAATGTGAAATAATCAGCCAGTATCAAGGTTAGAAGTGCATAATTGTCCTATCGATTCCGTATATTTGATCTCCAAAAAATGGAACGGCAGATGGGAGAAATCACCGAAAAAAAGAATACCAAAGCAATGAAAACATCTAAGGAAACGCTATTCGAAGCCTTTAAATTGATGTCTACCGCGAAGATACTCGGAGAAAAGTATGAGGACAACAAGGAGGTAACTTCTAAGTATGTTCATGCTACTTCTAGAGGTCACGAAGCGATTCAACTTGCGTGCGGAATGCAACTTAAACCTCAAGATTGGGTTGCGCCTTATTACCGCGATGATAGTATTCTTCTCGGAATTGGAATTACTCCTTATGAACTGATGTTGCAGGTTTTCGCTAAGAAAGACGATCCTTTTTCTGGAGGAAGAACGTATTATTGCCATCCCTCTTTGAAAAGAGATGACATGCCTAAAATTCCACATCAATCTTCTGCAACAGGAATGCAGGCAATTCCAACAACAGGTGTTGCGATGGGAATTCAATACAAAGAAAAGCAGGGTTTAGCTGAAGATTTCGGAGGCGAAGATCCAGTTGTGGTTTGTTCTCTAGGAGATGCTTCTTGTACGGAAGGTGAAGTTTCTGAAGCGTTCCAAATGGCAGCGTTGAAACAATACCCAATCGTTTATCTGGTACAAGATAACGATTGGGATATCTCTGCAAATGCAGAAGAAACAAGAGCTCAAGATATTACACAATACGCGAAGGGATTCAATGGAATCGAAGTGCGTACAATAGACGGAAGTGATTTTGAAGAATCATTCCAAACAATGAAAGAGGTTTTCGAAATCGTTCGCGCGGAAAGAAGACCGTTCATCGTTCACGCTAAAGTTCCTTTACTTGGTCACCATACTTCTGGTGTTCGCAAAGAATGGTACCGGGATGATTTGAAAGAGGCCGCAACACGCGATCCATATCCAAAATTGAAAGAATTACTTCGAGAAGTGGGTATTGGAGAAGCTGACATTATTAATGTCGAAGCGGATACTAAGAAGTTCGTTGATGAAGAATACGAAAAAGCATTAAACGCCGAAGATCCAGTTCCAGAATCAATTACCGATTTTATTTTTGCGCCAACTCCAATTACGGAAGAGGCAGGAGAAAGAGAACCAAAAGGGAAGAAGAAGACTGTAATGGTTGATTCAGCCTTGTTTGCCGTGCGTGAATTAATGGATAAGCATCCTGAAGCGTTATTGTACGGTCAAGATGTTGGTGGACGTTTAGGAGGGGTTTTTAGAGAAGCAGCGACTTTAGCGCAACAATTTGGCGATGACAGAGTATTCAATACGCCAATTCAAGAAGCATTTATTATTGGTTCTACAGTAGGAATGTCAGCCGTAGGGCTGAAGCCATTCGTAGAAGTTCAATTCGCAGATTATATTTGGCCTGGGCTCAATCAGTTGTTTACAGAGGTGAGCAGATCGTATTATTTATCAAACGGGAAATGGCCTGTAAGCTGTGTAATTCGTGTTCCAATTGGAGCGTACGGTTCTGGTGGACCTTACCACTCGTCAAGTGTGGAATCTATTTTGACAAACATTAAAGGAATTAAAGTGGCGTATCCATCAACAGGAGCTGATTTAAAAGGATTGATTAAAGCCGCGTTTTACGATCCGAATCCAGTTGTTCTATTGGAACACAAAGGATTGTATTGGTCTAAAATTGAAGGGACAGAAGGAGCAATGTCGATTGAGCCGGATGAGGATTACGTAATTCCATTTGGCAAGGCGAGAGTGGTTCAGGAGGCCGCTCAAGATAAAATTGACGCAAGTGAATCTTGTGTTGTGATTACCTATGGTCGTGGCATTTATTGGACGATCGAAGCGTGTAAAGGAATTGAAGATCAAGTTGAAATCATTGATTTAAGAACCTTGAATCCATTGGATTTTGATAAGATTAATGAAGTTTCGAAGAAGCACAGCAAAGTGATGTTAGTTACTGAAGAGTCTGTTGAGGCTTCGTTTACTTTAGGATTGGCAGGTAGAATTCAGCGCGATAATTTCGAATACTTAGACGCGCCTATTTCAATTGTTGGGTCGGTTGATACACCGGCAATTCCTTTGAATTCAATTCTAGAAGCGACGTTGCTAACAAATGCTGCGAAAGTAAAAAAGGAGCTTGAAAAATTGCTTAATTATTAGAATTCATCAACTTGGTTAGCGTAAAAAGTTGCCAGTAAAAGTTTGTTGAGTTTTTATCCTTTAAGGCCGATAGATTTAGTAATTCGTTATGTTCCCAACCTTTCACAATAGATTGCAATTCGTTTGAGAATTCGAAATCATTCATTGAAATTCCTTTTTTCTTCTCAAGTAGAAACGCCGGAATAAGTCCCTTAATTTTTTGCTTGTTGTGAATGCGTCGAACACTTTTTGAATCCTCAACAACTTCTTTCCAATTTGGATTGCTCACGTTTTCCACGTTTCCAGGAAACTGCTTGTACAAATATTTATAAAGCATTCCGTATTCCTTCGACCGCTGAGGCATTGCTAAACACAAGCGGATTAATTTTGGATTATAATATGGAGTTGAGCTCCATGTATATTGTCGGTTACGATCCTCTCCTTCCAAGGCCCAATTAATTCCGGCTTCTCGAATCAGGAAAAAAGTATACTTGTCATTATAGCTTGCAAATGGATATTCTTTCAAGGTCTTAATTAACTTTTCCTTCAATACACTTGGGTTGATATTTGCCATCGTAGCTGCCGTTTCAATACTGCAAAATGCATTGTAGCGTAGGATATATCCTATAAGACTTTTCATTGAGCTTAAGTTCTTTAACGGATAGAGATCTACAAACCATTTTCCGCCTCCATCGCCTGTGATAGTGCTAATATTGCGCTCTTTGTGCAGTTTGTAATACGGAAGAACGTAGCTCATTGAAAGGTAGTTTAATCCCTGTTTGAACGCTAAAAGTTCGTCAGCATCCTCCAGTTTTGTCTTTCCAATTTCAATGACCTCATGTTGATCTTTTGTTCCCAATTGATCAATGATTTGCTTTGATGAAATGTAATCTAGCTTGTCGACTCCATTTGTTCTGTTGTAAGTTATAAATGGAACTTTACTGTCAATATCCTTAATTGCTGTAGCAATCAATCGAGAGTCCAATCCGCCACTTAAGGACAAGGTTGGGTTTTCCATTTTGTCCAATCGCGATTTTAACGATTCTTCAAAGACATCCTTGATTTCATCTTTCAATTCATCTAAGTGGTGATCACCGCTAACTGTGTTCAAGTCGAAGAAGCTCGCTCCGGATGGCTTGTTTTCGTCCAAATTATATGTCATGATCGAGTGGGGTGGAAGCTTCAAGACTTTCTTCCACATTGTATCTTGCCCAAGCGTTAATCCAAGAAGGATCGACATTCCCAAAACTTCTGAGTCGTATTCTAGTTCAATATTTTGAGTGATGTACGAAATATTTCTTGTTATGATGAATTGACCGTCCGATGACCAATAATAAACCGGAAGTCTTCCCCATGAATCGTTGATCACAAGGCATCTGTTTTCTTCTTTGTCAATAACGATCAGAACGAATTCGCCGTCCCAGTCTGCGATCATAGTTGCTATTTCCCTCTCATTATTTGATTTTACAAATTCCAAAAGCTTCGGCAGTTCCTCTTTGACTTCGAGATTGTAAATCATTCCTTCCACGCAAACTTTAAAGCGGTCGTCAATAGATATAAATTCTGAATGATAATTCTTTGGGGTCTGGGAATTCAAAACGATTGCGTCGTCAGAATAATAATCCGTGACTTTTAATCCATCATGATTGTAAGAGCCATCTTCTTTGGAAAATGTAGCTTTTGAACGAAGGTTAAATCCGGGCATTAAATTTTGTTTGGTTAGCAACGAGAAACGTAAAAATAGTCAAAACAATATTGAATCTTCCATGAAATTTCCAAGAGTCCGATGAAAGGATTCAGAATGATAAGAACATCTTTTTGGAGTGATTCTATACCCAGTAAATAGCTTTGTGAATTTTAGGGACGTTTCCCTGTAATCCAAACCCCTTGAAATATGGGTTAATGCTATGAACATTTTGAGGCGCATAACATTTACGAGAGCGCCAATTGTTGGGGATCTTATGGCTTATCTTTACTAGGTAAAATGTTCAAATGAGACTGAATCGATTATATACAGTAAAAGAAATTGCAGCATTAATTGGCTGCTCATTCGTTGGCGATGAGAATCACAAAGTCAATGGTATCAATGAAATACATAAGGTTGTTGATGGTGATTTAGTGTTTGTAGATCACCCGAAATATTATGATAAAGCGCTTTCTAGTGCGGCGACAACAATCTTGATTGACAAGGAGGTTGAATGTCCAGAAGGAAAGGCTTTGATCATCTCTAAAACACCTTTTGATGATTTTAATAAGCTCACAAGGCATTTTTCTCCCTACGTTCCGCAACCTGTTTCAATTGCTGAAAACATTACTATAGAACCATCTGCGATTATATATCCGAATGTTTTCATTGGGCACGGAGCGAAGATTGGAAAGAACGTTATTGTTTATCCTGGAGCGGTAATTGGAGATAATTGCATTTTAGAAGATGATGTAATTGTCGGTCCAAATACTGTGATTGGGCATTACGCTTTTTATTACAAAAAGAAAGATACAGGCTTTGATCGCATGCATACAGTTGGAGCGGTTCACCTAAAAAAGAGAGTTGAAATAGGTGCTCTTTGCACTATTGATGCAGGAGTTTCCGCAATGACGGAAATAGGTGAAGGCACGAAGATCGATAATCAGGTCCACATTGGACATGATACTGTGGTTGGAAAGAATTGCCTTATGGCCGCAAATGTTGGAATTGCTGGATGTGTTGTTCTTAAAGACAACGTTACGCTTTGGGGGCAAGTCGGTTGCGCTCCAGATGTGGTCATTGGAGAAGGAGTTACTGTTTATGCGCAGTCTGGAATTGGTAAAAATCTCCAAGCAGGAAAAACGTATTTCGGAAGTCCTTGCGTTGATTCAAAAGTGAAATTTAAAGAAATGGCAGCATTAAGAAAGTTGCCAGAAATTCTCGAGAACTTATAAAATGAGAGAAGAAGTAGTTAGAAGTTTAGAAAGTCAAATTGAGCTTAAAGATTTTAAGTTGAATTCGCTATTGGACATAACTACGGCTGTAAATTTGAACAAAGATGTTGCTGAATTGACACGATTGTTTGAGTTTATCGTAAGAGAGCAACTCGGTTACGACAAGTTTGTGTTTTTTAATAAACAAGATGCTTGGACGTGCTTATTAAGGGTTGGGTACAAAGGAAAAGTAAAGAACATAGACGTTGACAGAGAATTGGGTCGCTTCCTTGAAATCACAGAAATAGAGTCCTCTCAGTCGGATTTATTAATGGACTTTGATATTATTGTTCCTGTTTCCCATAAAGGCCGCTCATTGGCTTATATTCTAATTGCTGGAATAGAGCGAAAGGGGAATATTGCGAAGACGCTCAACTATATGAGTTTTATTCAAACCCTGGCAAATATAATTGTTGTGGCTATCGAGAACAAGCGAATGGCTCAAGTCGATATTAAGCAAGAACGTCTTAAAAAGGAATTGGAGGTCGCTTCTGTAATGCAGAAAATGCTTTTCCCTGCTGACTTGCCGACAAATAAGAAAATGGATATTTCAGCGATGTATAAGCCGCGTCACGAAGTAGGTGGAGACTATTATGATTTCATTCCTCTTGGCGACGACCAATACATTATTTGCATTGCTGATGTTTCTGGGAAAGGCGTTTCGGCCGCGATGTTAATGGCAAATTTCCAAGCGACATTGCGCGCTTTGTTTCAATACAAGAAATTCGAAATGCAATCTCTTATGGAGGAGCTCAATGAAAAGGTAATGAGCAGCGCGAAAGGTGAAAAATTCATCACATTTTTCGTTGCGCATTATGACGCTGTGAGTCGCAAAATGAGTTACGTCAACGCAGGACATAATCATCCATTTTTAACGAATGGTAAAACGGTCAAAGATCTCGATCAAGGAACGATTGGCTTGGGAATGTTGGATGAACTTCCGTTTATAAATATAGGTGATGTAGTCCTAAGTCCGAACACAACAATGGTTCTCTATACCGACGGTGTTGTAGAACTTGAAAACGAATCGGAAGAGTTTTTCGGGTCAGAACGCCTCGTTAAATTGGTCAATAATTATTATCCATTGGGAATGAATGACATGAACAGTCTTATCTTTTCTAAGTTGGATGAATGGAAAGGAAAACTAGATCTTGTTGATGATACGGCTATTTTTAGTTGCCGGTTTTTTTAAGATCGATTATTCGAACGGTTTGCTGTTGGATTGGCTTCGCCTTTTTGAATATCCGATTTGATAACTCTTCGAACTATCGAATCTAACGCATCAAATACATCTTACCGAAGTATTCTTGAAACAAAGAAGTCTCGTGTTTTTCAATGATAAAATCAGATACGGAAGAAAAAGCACTAAAATTCACATCTGATTCAACTACGTATCTTGAGTTATTCGTACTCGAATTCCAAGTAAAGAAATACAACAAAGTATCGTTATAAAGACTGTATCCAGGGTTTCCTATGTGATTTGGGTCTACGAATATGGTAGAATCCAGCCATCCGTCATTGCGTTCGGCATAAAACAAGACGTAATCACCTGGGTCAATAGAGTTATCACCACCATCGGCCACATGGATTGGAATTTCCTTTTCCTTCCCGAAAATTTGAATATTATCCGATTGAAACGATGAAAGTGGAATTCCAGATGCATTTAATGTCGCATAATCCAGTTTGTAAATTCCAGTTTGTAAATTCCAGTTTCGTGGATTTGAAAGGTATAATAAGATTGATTATAAGCGATCCACTCGTTCCCATAACTCTGTGCGTTCGTTATAAACGACGAAAAGAGTAGAAGAAGTAGCGTTGTGTAGTGTCTTGTTTTCATTCAGTTCTGCCCATTCCATCGGGCTTGTTAAGTTTTATTCTCAGCGAAACGATATGTGAATAAAGTGACACTGAAGCGTCGCCAATATCTGTAAACGCGTAGTCAAGGTAAAAGTTTTTTATATTTAATCCAATTCCAATGTTTGGTTGTATGTTAAATGATTCAGAATCATTGAAATTTTTAACGAATTGCATGTTCGAAACACCTGCTCTCAATTGAACATAGTTTTTAAAGCCAATTTCAACTCCAACATGAGGGTCAAAGGAAAGGAGATCTGTTTTTAACACAGTATTACGTCGACCATCAGTTGTGATATCAATGTCAATTTCACTTGAAGCGTAAATTCCTTTTTTTCCGAGATCAAACTTTCTGTAACCTGCAAGAATAATTCTTGGCAAAGTCAATTCGAGTCCGTTTTCTGGAAGTGCGTTTCCAGTATTTAAAAATACCTCTTGTGTTTCGCTGTCCAAAGTAAATACCCAAGCATTAAATGTTGAGGTTACATCCCTTAACATCAAACCGAATTTCCATTTGTTCTTCGTTTCATACTGAGCTCCGGCATCAATTCCGAATCCCCATGATTTCGCAAAACTCCCAATCTTTCTATGGATAACTTTGAAACTTCCACCTACGCTCAGTCCTTTAATAGGGAGTTTTCTAGCGTATGAAAACAAAAATCCGTAATCAGCTGCTGTAAAAGATGTTATTCTATCGTAATCAATGTTTCCATTATTATCGATTAACTGAGTTGTGTTTGGAATGTCGTCTACCGCGAAACGAATAGCTGTAAATCCAATGGTGCTTTTTTCATCAATAGAATGTGCGAGTCCTAAATAATCGTATTTCGCAATTCCCGCAAAGTATTCTGAGTGCATCAATCCGACTTCTAGCCATTTATCAACATGTGTCAATCCTGCTGGATTCCAATAGCCGGAATTCACGCCGTTTGTCTGCGCAACAACAGCATTGGCTTGACCCAATGCTTCTGCACCTACTCCAATGGAGAGGAATTCATTTGAATATTTTGGAGCGATTGTATTTGTTAATCCTGGATCTGATTGCGCTATACTAAGCTGCATAGAACATAATAGTGAACATATAATAACTAAACCTTTGGCTTTCATCAATTGTAGATTTTTATATGTCATTAACAGCATTTTGACTAAAAAATTGCATTCTTTGTAATGTAGATCAATTATTAGATGGATATTAGACGTCTTCAGTTGATTTTTTTCAAACAAATTTAATATTTTATAGTATCCAATGTTTAATATAGCCAATTTCTTTACTGCAGCCAACATGCTGTCCGGTATTCTAGCCATTCTTTTAGCTATAATGGGACGGATAGATTTAGCTCCTTTTGCCATTTTTGCTGGTGCAATTTTCGATTTTCTTGATGGGTTTATAGCCAGACTTATAGGGTCCGATGGTGAACTGGGAAAACAAATGGATTCATTGGCTGATATGGTGACTTTTGGAATCGCGCCAGGAATTATTATGATGGTAATAATGTCAATGGATGTTCATGATTTCATTAACAATCATCATTATGAAGTGATCAATTATAACATGGACGCATTCTTGTGGGATATATTCGAAGGGCATCAGTTGTTTGCGCTTCCGTTTTTCGCTTTATTTATTCCGTTTTTCGCCATGTTTAGGTTGGCGAAATTCAATGTTGATAAAAGACAAACAAACAGTTTTATTGGATTACCAACTCCTGCGCTTACCCTGTTTTTCATGACGTTCCCATTGGTTCTGTGCTATTCTGACGTTACGTATACCCCAACAATGCAAATGCTTTACGACCCCGTCAACCTATCCATTCTGATTGTCATCATGAGTTTGCTTATGGTTGTGCCCCTTCCAATGTTCGCATTAAAGTTTAAAACCTTTGGATGGAAAACGAATGAAATCAGATATTCATTTTTGTTAATAAGTACTGCATTAATTTTGATTTTCCAGACTTGGTCTATTGCATTAATTGTAATTTTGTATTTGATTTTATCGTTAGTAGGATTCATATTTTTAAAAAAGAAGAAGGATGAGATTTAAGGCCGAAATAGACGTGATGCCATTGGATGCATTGTTAGACCCTCAAGGAAAAGCAGTGAATAGTAGTATGAAGAATATAGGTTTGGATGCTATTGAAGGTATTCGTATTGGTAGACACGTTAGATTATTTGTTGAAGCGGGTAATCAAGAAGCAGCGGATAAGATGGTAGATCAGGCATGTAAGAAATTGTTGGCCAACCAAATCATGGAGAGTTACACGTACTCTTTAGAAGAAGCATAAATTCTTTCCCCAGAAAAATTACATTTTTTTTGGAATTAAGATTGAATATTTACGCTGGACATTCGTATATTACGTACATCTCCTAAATTGCTGTTTATGTCTGAAGAAATGAACTCCCCCCAAAAAAGTAATGGTGCCTTTATTGCCATCGTTATTATACTGTTTCTAATGTTGGGTGTTATGGGCTATATGTGGTCCTCCAAGAATACTGCTTTGAACGAAGCTGAATTAGAGAATACAAAGCTCACTCAAGACATGAAAGTCATGAATGAAATGCTGAAGGAGTATGTTGGTGATATGTCGAACGATCTTCGCGAGGATTTCGTAACCATGCTTAGAACCTATGACGAGCTTAAGAAGAACGGCACTCCAGAACAAAATGCAGCAATTGATTCTCAAAAAAAAGCCATAGAGCTTTTGATGGCAGATCTTGATGCAAGTCAAAAATCGGGGAGAATTAATGCTTCTATTGTTGCACGACAAAAAACCGAGATTGCTGGGTTAAGAGATATTATGAGAGGTTATGTTTATGAAATTGACTCTTTACATACCTTGAATTATGGTTTAAGAAATGATCTTGATGAAACTACTCAGACTTTAGGTTACACTGCAGCGTCTCTGGATTCTGCAGCTCAATTAGCGGATGATCGCTTTGTAAAAATCAAAGAAGGTCAAAAGTTAAATGCCTATTCTATAAAATCCGTTGGTTTGAAGCAAAAACTGAACAACGAGATGGGTGAAGAGTCTAGAGCTAGAAAGGTCGTTCAAATTCGTTCTGAATTCACAATTGGCAAAAACCCAATTACGGATGGAGGAAACAAAATCGTTTATATGAGTGTAATCGATCCATCTGGAAAAACACTTCAAACGTCTTCAAGTAATGTCACCACGTTGGAGACTGGTCAAGTGGCATTTTCAGACAAGAAATCGATCAATTATCAAAATCAAAGTATTGATGTCGCTGTCTATTATAGCTTAAAGGGCAAAGAATTATCAAAAGGGAATTATAAAGTTAAACTGTACTGCCAAGGTCAACTGATCGGAACAGACAGCTTTACTCTTAAATAAAGGTTAGATGACAAATATATTTATAGCGAATCTGGATTGGAGTATTACTTCAGATGACTTGATGTCAACATTTTCAACATTTGGGAAAGTAGGTTACGCACATGTGGTTTATGAAAAGGATACGAAGCGTTCTTGTGGATACGGTTATGTAGAAATGGTTGATGCTGATGATGCAATTAGTGCAATTCAAGCTTTGAATGGAATGGAAATTAATGGCCGTGCAATTGATGTTAAAATTGCCTCTGCTAAGGACAACCGTCAAAAAAAGTAACTCACCTAAAACAATATTTTTTATGTCTGACGCTATTCACCAAGGACATGTTGAAGTCTCTATCAACGAGAAAGGAATTGCAACGCTTGAATTTGGTCACCCATTGAGTAATTCACTACCGGGTAAAATTCTACAAAAACTTGCGGATACAATTACAAAAATTGGACAGGATGATAACGTGAAAGTTATTGTTTTGAAATCATCAGGTGAAAGAGCTTTTTGCGCTGGTGCTAGTTTCGATGAGTTGATCTCAATTCAAGATTTCCCAACAGGGAAGAAGTTCTTTTCTGGTTTCGCAAATGTGATTAACGCATGCCGTAAATGTCCAAAATTAATCATCGGACGTGTTCATGGAAAAGCTGTTGGAGGCGGAGTTGGTGTAGCGTCTGCAGTAGATTATTGTTTCGCAACAAAATTTGCTGATATTAAGCTTTCAGAGCTTGCGGTTGGAATTGGTCCATTTGTAGTTGGCCCTGCCGTTCAGCGTAAGATTGGAGTGTCTGCCATGAGTCAATTGGCAATTAATGCTACTGAATGGATGCCTGCTTCATGGGCGAGAGAAAAAGGGTTGTATACGGAAATTTATGATTCTGCATCAGAAATGGATGATGCAATTGAGATCTTGGCGAATAAACTTTCAACATCGAATCCTCAAGCGATGGAGCTTCTTAAAAATATTTTCTGGGAAGGAACTGAGAATTGGGACTCGCTTCTTTCTGAAAGAGCAGAAATGAGTGGGAAATTGGTTTTGTCTGAGTTTTCCGTAAATGCCATTAATGCATTCAAAAAGAAGTAGCAGGAATTCAATTTTTCTTTTTTGTCACCTTTAATATTTGCTTAGTTGTGTCTTTCGACCTAAGAAATAACTATCTCAATGTGAAGCCAGTGGCCGTTAGGTGGCCTGTTTTATAGAAACTGAAAGTACATCCAGTTCGATTCAGGATTTAACTGTTTTTTATTTCCGTGTTTCAAGAGATTCAGAATGGAGATGATTTCAGTTTTTAAGCTGTAAAGACGTTATATTCATCAGAAACATGTGTGTACACATTGTGTTGAAATGGCATCGCTCCTTTGCATATCATTGTTCAATTAATTCCTATTTTTTTTGAAATTTTCAGGCTATAATTTACAATGTCTAGCATTAGATTTTCCTATCTTTGCCTCGGATTAAAAAAACTTCAAATAATAAACCTTAATCTTTTTCACTAAAGGTTTGTTAATAAATGTAGAAATCATATCTTTGCACCCCCCAATTTAGGGGAATTGTCTTATTTTTAAAATACAATATTGTGGATACATTAAGTTACAAAACCGTTTCCGCTAACAAGGAAACCGCTAATAAAAAGTGGTTTGTAGTGGATGCTGAAGGCCAGACTTTAGGTCGTTTAGCGAGTAAGGTGGCGAAGGTAGTTCGTGGTAAGCACAAACCAAACTTCACCCCTCATGCTGACTGTGGTGATAACGTTATCGTTATTAATGCAGAAAAAGTAGCATTTTCAGGTACAAAGCTTGTTAACAAAACGTACATCCGTCACACGGGTTACCCAGGTGGACAACGTCAAACAACAGCGGAACAGATGTTAGCAAAACATCCTGAAAGATTAATCGAAAAAGCTGTAAAGGGAATGCTCCCTAAAGGTACGCTTGGACGAAGATTATTTACTAATCTAAAAGTTTACAAAGGCGCTGAGCACGGACAAGAAGCTCAAAAACCTGAAGTATTAAACTTAGATACATTTAAATAGCAGCATGGAAATAATTAACACATTAGGAAGAAGAAAAACGTCTGTTGCCAGAGTTTACATGTCAAAAGGTAAAGGAAAGGTAACGATCAATAAAAGAGATTACACGGAATTTTTTCCTGTATCTGTTCTTCAATCTAAAATTCACCAACCATTTGAATTGACTAATACAGTTGGTCAGTATGATGTAACAGTAAATGTTGCAGGTGGAGGAATCAATGGTCAAGTTGAAGCAATCCGTTTAGGGATTTCAAGAGCATTGGTGAAAATAGATGAAGAGAACAAGGCTTTATTGAAAGCAGAAGGATTGATGACACGTGACCCTAGAATGGTGGAGCGTAAAAAGCCAGGGCAACCGAAGGCTCGTAAGAAATTCCAATTCTCGAAACGTTAAAAAATATTTGTTCTCTGTGGTTTCGATTTTATCGGAAGTTTCAAGAGAACTTTTTGACGATTGTTTAGTATCTAAGTCTGCGAGCACTGCGAAAGCCCCTCTTGGATTGATTGCTAAAGGAACGTAAACAATTAAAAAAGAAAAAATGTCAAAAGTTAAATTTGAAGATTTATTAGATGCAGGTGTTCACTTCGGACACCTAAGAAGAAAATGGAACCCAGCAATGGCGCCGTATATCTTTGAGGAAAAAAAAGGTATCCACATTATTGACCTTAATAAGACAATTGCTCATCTCGATCAATCGGCTGCTGCTCTTAAGCAAATTGCTAAGTCTGGGAAGAAAATTTTATTCGTTGCAACTAAAAAACAAGCGAAAGATATTATCGCTGATAAGGTAGCAGAACTTAACATGCCTTTCGTAACTGAACGTTGGTCAGGTGGAATGTTAACGAACTTCCAAACAACACGTAAATCAATCCGTAAGATGACTTCTATTGATAAGATGAAGACTGACGGAACTTGGGAAACATTGAACAAAAGAGAACGTTTGTTTAAAACACGTCAACGTGAAAAACTAGAAAAGAATTTTGGTTCTATTGCAGATATGACTCGTCAGCCTGCAGCTATTTTTATCGTTGATATCTTAAAAGAGCATATCGCTCTTTCTGAAGCTAAAAGATTGAACATCCCTACATTTGGAATGGTAGATACGAACTCTAACCCTAAATTGGTTGATTTCCCTATCCCTTCAAATGATGATGCTACTAAATCAATTACCATTATTATGGATGAGATTTGTGGAGCAATTAAAGAAGGATTGTCTGAGCGTAAGAACGATAAAGACATGGCAGCTAAAGATTCTGCAGCAAAAGCTGAGAAGAAAGAAGCTGAGAAGAAAGAAGCAGCGAAAGTTGCAGCAGCTCCAGCAGAAGCAGCACCTGTTGCAGAAGCAGTAGTTGAAGCTCCAGCAACAGAAACGCCAAAAACTGAAGAAGCAGCTAAACCTGCAGCTAAGAAAGCAGCAGCGAAAAAGCCAGCAACTAAGAAGAAAGCAGTAGCACCTGTAGTTGAAGAAACTCCAGTGACTGAAGCTCCAGCAGCTGAAGTAAAAAATAAAGAGGCTAAGTAATTAGTCGACTGAAGAAAAAAATAGAATTATTAATATTTAAAACTTATATCCATGGCAATTACAGCTGCAGATGTAAATAAATTAAGAAAGCAAACGGGAGCAGGCATGATGGATTGCAAAAAAGCTCTTGTTGAAACAGACGGTGATTTCGAAGCAGCAGTTGATGTTCTTCGTAAGAAAGGTCAAAAAGTTGCTGCTAAAAGAGGGGACAATGAAACTAAAGAAGGTTTGATTTACGCTCAATCAACAGCTGATGGTAGATCAGGTGTTGTATTGGCATTAAGCTGTGAGACTGATTTTGTTGCAAAGAACTCTGATTTTCAAGCTTTTGTTCAATCATTAGTTGATATCGCTATCAACAAAATGCCGGATAGCATTGATGAGTTGACAGCATTGGCTTACAACGAAAAACTTTCTATCTCTGAGAAATTGATAGAACAGATTGGTGTTATCGGTGAGAAGTTGGTGATCTCTGGTTACGAGAAAATCAATGCTGAATGTGTTGTCGGTTACAATCACCCAGGAAATCAATTGGCGACTATAGTAGGATTGACTAATAGTTCGGAGGCTGCTTCTGATGCAGGTAAACAAGTTGCAATGCAAGTTGCTGCAATGAATCCTCTCGCGTTAAGTAAAGAAGGTATCGACGAATCGACTATCGCAAGAGAACTTGAAGTTGGAAAAGATTTAGCTATTCAAGAAGGGAAACCTGCTGAAATGGCTGATAAAATTGCTCAAGGACGTTTAGGTAAATTCTTCAAAGAAAATACTTTGTTGAGCCAGCCATTCGTTAGAGATAACAAACAAAATGTAGAGCAGTTCCTTAACGGTGCTGAGTCTGGTTTAACTGTTACAGAATTCAAACGTTTAGCTTTATCTTAAGATAAATTGAAATTATTTAAAAAACCCTGGCACCTTTTGGTGTCAGGGTTTTTTGTTATATTATAATTTATGAAATTACTACTCTTTTTGTCTGCAGCCATGTTGATAACATCCTGCGGGCCTTCACGCTTTATAGAGCCTCTAGAGAAAGATCAACTTGCCGTTGGTGTTAGTTTAGGAGGGCCGTTCATTGACTTTGCAGGAACTCCTATTCCAGTGCCTTTGACACAATTGGAAGTTGGGTACGGTTTGAGAGACGATTTAACACTCCACGGCGGTCTTCACACGACAGCCTTATTCTTTGGTAACGCTCAAATCGATGTCGGTGTAACTTATCTTACTCCTAAATTGAAAGGGAAATGGACACCACATATATCTGTAGCACCTTCAGTCAATTTTATCTATGACTTCAACGATCGCAAAGCAAAATTGTGGCCGATATTGGATGTTAACGCTTATTACAATTATGGTAAACGGAGGAACTACTTTTATTTTGGAATCAATAACTACTTTGATTTTGCTGGTATTGAAACACAAGGACGTAATCGTTACATTTTGCTTAGCCCTCAGGTTGGACACGTATTTAAAGGAAAGGAACGTGGATGGGAATTGTTTACTGAGATCAAATTCATAGCTCCCTATTTGAATAGTGCATCGCCATTTGTTCCATATAAAGGAATAACTGGAGAAAACGGTGCGACCGGGTTCTATTTTGGATTCAGAAAAATGTTAAACACTAAAAAGAAAGAATCATGAAAAATACACTTTTAATTCTTGTCTTGGTATCGGTTTCTTTCGGATGTAAGAAAGTCGTTTTAGATGGATTGGCATTTCCAGGCACCAAATTGGAAGCTTATGAGTTTGAAAACTATTCAGGCGAAGTAGAAATCCCTCAAGCCATGCTTGCCGATGCATCAAACTACACTTTGGTTGAAATGAACTCAACGGATCAAGCTACAGGAGAAGTTTATAAAATTTATGGGCTTTATATCGGCGATATAGCAACAATTTCTTCAGATACTGTTTTGCTTTATTTGCACGGTCAGTCTTTGCATATGGACAATTACTTTTCACGCGCGTCATTACTGGCCAATGTTGGAGGTAAATACAATTATGGAGTTTTCATGTTTGATTATAGAGGATATGGAATGTCAGAAGGCAGTTCATCTGAAGCTGGATTGAGTGAAGATACGGATGCAGCCATCGATTGGTTGATCGGTCAAGGGGCTGACGCGAATAAAACGATGTACTACGGATACAGTCTTGGAGCGATCCCTGGTATTGAAAGAGCTGCGTACCGATCGGATTTCAAACCGGCAAAGCTGATGATTGAGGCACCCTTGGCTTCGGTTCAGCATTTGGTGAATGGTTCAACTGTAATCAATGTTCAAGCTGAATTTGTAACGGATTTAAAATTTGAGAATTCCGAGAACATTAAAGGCGTAGTTGCACCATTATTATGGCTTCATGGTAAGGAAGATACTTATGTTTCAATTGACAACGGAGAACTGATTTATGCAAATTATGGAGGAACAGAAAGTACCGCAATCCGGGTTGAAGGATCGGATCATTCGGAGGTTCCTGTTAAACTTGGTTTAGAATCTTACTTAGGGCATTTGTTGAATTTCATTCGGAACTAATTGGCCTTGATTTTCTGGTGATCGAATTCAATCGTTAATAAGTTTAGCTTATTGAATCTTTTATTGCTTGAATCTTCGAATTCGGAATGGTATATTTGCTAGGTTTCAAAAATCTAAAAATGAAGTACAAACGTATACTCCTGAAATTAAGCGGAGAGTCTTTGATGGGAGATAAGGCATTCGGGATTGACAACAATAGACTCTCTATTTATGCGGAGCAGATCAAAGAGATTCGCGCAGCAGGAGTTCAAGTTGCAATCGTAATTGGAGGAGGGAATATTTTTAGAGGCGTGCAAGCCGAAGAGGGTGGAATGGACCGAACGCATGGTGATTACATGGGAATGTTGGCAACAATGATTAATTCAATGGCACTTCAGGCAGCATTGGAATCGGTTGGCGTTCAAACTCGATTGCAATCTGCAATTGAAATGAAGGAGATTTCAGAACCTTTCGTTCGTAGAAAAGCAGTGCGTCATCTTGAAAAAGGACGTGTTGTGATTTTTGGAGCAGGAACTGGAAACCCATTTTTTACAACGGATTCTGCAGCGTCGCTTAGAGCAATTGAGGTGAATGCTGAGGTCATTTTAAAAGGAACCCGTGTTGATGGAATTTATACTGCTGACCCGGAAAAGAATCCTGATGCCACGAAATATGATTCGATTTCTTTTGATGATGTTTACCGTAAAGGATTGAATGTAATGGACATGACAGCCTTTACCCTTTGTAAAGAAAATAATTTACCAATCATCGTTTTTGATATGGATACTCCTGGAAATCTAATTAAGGTTCTTAATGGAGAAGAAGTTGGAACGATAGTTAGAAACTAAAAATTAGAAACATGGTTGAAGATTTAAATATGATCTATGATGAGTTGAAGTCGGCTAATGGAAAGACTATCGAACACTTAGAGACTGCATTATTGAAAATAAGAGCCGGAAAGGCATCACCTGCAATGTTGCATGGAGTAATGGTTGATTATTATGGTTCGCCAACACCACTTCAACAAGTTGCAAACGTAAATACTTTGGATGGACGTACACTTACCGTTCAGCCTTGGGAGAAACCAATGTTGATGGAAGTAATGAGAGGGATCGTAAATGCGAACCTTGGATTAGCTCCACAGGACAATGGTGAGATGTTGATTATATCTGTACCTAGCCTGACCGAGGATAGACGGAAAGATCTCGTTAAAAAGGCGAAAGCGGAAGCTGAACATGCTAAAGTTGGAATGAGAAACAATAGAAAAGATGCGATCGATATGATTAAATCTTTAAAAGATGAGGGTCTATCAGAAGATTTGCAAAAAGATGCTGAAGGAGAAGTTCAAACAATTACGAATACAAGTTCTAAAAAAATTGATGATTTGTTAATAGTTAAAGAGAAAGACATTATGACGATCTAATTTTCGTTAAACGATAATTATATGAATCCTCTTCGAGACAATCGGGGAGGATTTTTTCGTTAAAGTAGGTTAATTAAGAACTGAAGATGGATCCATTTTTCTACTTAGATTCTATGACTATTATTAAACTGTTCGCAGCGATTGGAATTCTAGCATCGATTTCATCGTGCTTTTAAGAAAAGGATTTCTCAAAGAAAAAATAGAAAATTGTAAAAAAACGAAGGACTCATTATCGGTGATCCTTTGGATTGCGGATTGGTCAGTATAACACTATTCCCTGTTGGATAGATTTACGTCCCTGAAATTGTCGAAGCGCTTGTTCAGGCAGTCAGTGAAATGGATGAGGGTGTCTAATATTGCATTTGCTGCGGACAGCGTTGGCTAATTTGATCCGGGTGCATCTGTCGAATATGTAAATGATGATAACGCGAATTATGACATCCGGAATTTACGGATGAGTTTTAGAGAACAACTATTTCCACCCTTCGATTCGCTTGTTCTTGGTATACACGAACAGGCTTTTCGTAAACAGGTCGAGTATTTCCATAACCAACAGATTTAAGACGTTTTTTGTCAATGCCGTTCTCGATCAGGAATTTCATAACGCGTTTTGCTCTTGCTTCAGATACTTTTTGAGCGGCGAATGAATTGTCGCCAATTGCGAACACATGGCCCTGAATCTCAATATGCAACTCTGAATTTAATGCAAGGAAGTCTTTCAACCTTCTAAGTTTTGGTTCAGAACTCACCATGATTTTAGTTGTTCCAGGAATAAATTCAATTTCCTCGATTTGAATACTCTTTCCAGAAGCAACGGGATCCATTGAAATGCTAATCTCAACATCTTCAGATCCTGTTATTTCATAGATGCTGTCGTGGAAGAAATAGCCTTCGCTGTCACATTGAATTTTAAGGTCAACTCTTCGACTTAAACTGAAGAAGAAGTCAGAACCAGTATATAATCCCTGAATCCCTTTTTGTCCTTCAACAACAAGACCGGCGATTATAGGTAGTCCTGACTTACCATCTCTAATTTTAAATGATAAGGTCGGAGCAAAATCATCATCGCGATTATCAATTGTTTTCGTTGCGGATTTAACGTCGATTTCTGGAATGAATTTCCACTGAAGTGAAAGATCTTTTTTCTCTTTTTCGTTTGTGGCAAACAAAACGTGAATTTTCTTTCCTTCATCTAAGTGCAGCATATAAAGGTGACAGCTGTCCGCTTTATTACCCAACCCTACCATTGAATTATTCTTTGACATACTCAACCTTAAAATCTCAGCTGAGGCGTTACTTAAATCGGTACAGATAGCACCTGAAAATTCTTCAAAGACAACCATTTGAAGGTGTCCCGTTTTAACACTTCCAGTAAATGTTAAGTCTCCTACCGACGGCGCTATAAATGAAACCCAAAGAAAGTTTTCTTCGTCAATTCCTTCTAGCGATGAGTAGCTTTGGATTGAGTTATCTCCTTGACCAGTAAATTGCAAATCAAAGTCACCATCATCAAATATATTGATAGCGCCTTGACAACTGTTTATATTTACAGCGTCTTTTCCCACTTTGCGTTGTCCGAATATTGGAGAGTATGCAAGTAGAGTAATAAGAAGAATTACTACTTTTGTCATGGTTAGTTGTTATACAAATATAGCAGAATCAGTTGAAGGTTAATACTGACTAACCCCCCTTAATGATCGGTTATGCAAACACTTTACACAAAGATTGGGCCTAATCGATTGAGAACTATTGTAGACAGATTCTACGATATAGTGTTTAACGACTCTACAATTGCATATTTGTTCAATACAGATAAATCACTAATTCGCAATAAACAGTACCAATTCTTAACTCATTTTTTTTGGGACCACAAAATTATACGGCTGCTCATGGACACCCAAAATGAGAATGCGGCATGCTCCTCATAAAATTAACAATTCTGCAAAAGAGGATTGGTTACTGCATGAAAATAGCTATAATGAGAATATTGACGATCCGGCATTAGCAATGGCGTTATACGAATGCTTTCCAAAAGTAGCTGCCCACATGGTGAACACTTGATTACATTTTGATACCTAAAGATCCTTTGGAATTGATACGTATAAATAAATATTGACTACGTGGGAATATATAATCGATTAATATTTCGTTTACAGCTCCAGTCATATGAACTCCTGTTGTTATCTCGACGTTTAAGCTTGAACCCAAGGTTTCTCTTAAATCATCGAGGTATGGTTTCAAATCCATCGATGATGATTCGCGAATCAAATTCGTAACTTTCTTATCAAATAACCATTTTGCAGATTTTAGAAGGACACTTCTTGTCTTAATATCAAACTCCAAATCAGGAAATGAAATGTGTTGTTTTTCTGAATCAAAAATAGGTGTTCCAGTTAAATAAAGCGTACCATTTTTACTTCCGCTGAAGTTTACTTTTATTGTCAGCTTCGCTCCTGAAGCTCCATGAACTTCTATGGAATCGAATATTACCTCCTTGCCTTTGATATCTAGTTTTGTACCATTTATATTTTTTGTTAGAATGGAGCTCAGTGAATCGTACTCAGCCAAAATATCCATATGAACATCAAAACCTTCCTGTTCAGTATGGTTTGACAAATTCGGCAATGGCTTAGGTGTGTAGGTAATTGTATCCAAGAATATTTTTGGATACGCCTTTAAGTAAGCATCAAAATAAGCCGTGTCTCCTTGGTATTTTATATCTCCAATTGAAACTCTTGACGCTCTCATGTACATGAATCCATAACCTTCAAGATCCACAGGAGCACTTATTGCGTTCCAAGTAGCTTCCATTTCAGGTTTTAAGTTTATCGAGGAGATTTCCTTGTCAATGTCCCTTTCAACAGAAGTCATCGCTTTTTTTACTTCCTTTTCTAAAGTTTTAGTGGCGTTAAAATTGAAAAGCGTCATTTTACAAGGAGATAACGCTTTTACCTTGGTAAGGGTCGTTTCGGACTTTAATTTATAGTCCTTCGTGATTCCAATTTTACTTTTGTAGGCCACATGCATTTTACGCATCGGTTCGTCAACGCCGCAAGAAGCATAAATACGAGGTATCAGGCAATTTCCTTGATCCAACAATAGGTATGTGCATTCTAAACAATAATTAAGTTTGACCCAATATTTTCCGGAGCAGTCAAATTGAATCGACTCTCCGATACCCTTAAATTGAATTGGTTTACGCTCAAATTTATATTGGTAGCTTACTCCTTCACATTGCTTTTCGCTTCCTCTGAAATACTTAGGAACTGCCTTGTTCGTCTGTTCAAAATATGGCGTAAGGTTAATTTTAATTGGAATTTTAATCAGCGAAACAGGTTGATTTGGAACAGCCTCATTTTGAATAATAATTTCGGGGGCTTTAGGTTTTATGCTTCCACAGCTAACTAAAAAGGCTCCGAGATAAATACAAACTAAGATTTTAAAGATTTTCATAGAATTGGATTATTCACTTCGCTTTATTATACTTTTGTTAAATTATGGAATTGAATTTACAAATACCAATTTATTTTATCACTTTGTAGGAATGGAAAATTTCTTTTTAAGTTTTGGAATGGGTTGGGTAACAAGTAAAATCATCCCTTTTGTGCTGATGTTGATACTAGGTATTGGACTCTATTTCATAGTTTTAAAGATTTTGAAAAAGAAATGGATGTGGGTATCATCCCTGGTTTTAATCGTGCTTCCCGCTCTAACTTACTTGGTTTTTAACCCAATTTATCAAGGTGATTTCACAGATAATTATAGAACTGAAAAAATAACGAGCCGTTTATATGAACTGGAAGATGAAAGAATTACCATTCTTGTTTTGCCGGGCTGTCCATACTGCGAAGAAGCTATCGAACAAATGAATTCATTGAGTGCACGTATTGGTTCTGAACAAGAAATGGATATAATTGTGTGTACAGCCTACAAGAATGATTTGAAGTTTTACGAGGAGAAATCGAAGGGAGAAATGAATGTCAAAATCTCAAAAAATACTGCAGCGCTGTCTGCATTGGCGAACGGAGAATTTCCTGCATTTGTTTTTAAAAAGAAAGGAAAACGTTCGCGCGTTTGGTCCAGTTTTCAATTCGGTGCTTTTGCAAAAGATTGGGTGGAAGAACAGTATGAATGAGTCGGTATTGCTTTCCATAGCTTTGTTCTTCTTGTTCAATATCAATAACTATTTCTTGTTTGTATGAATATTTGCAGTTCTCCTAGACTTATTTGTTTCCGTAACTTTGCTGAATGTTATCCAATATAAAATCATTTATTTTAGAACAAACAGGAGCCATTGATATTTTTGAATGTGAAGTTGTTCAAGAAGTGTGGAGCGGATTTGGGCAAGTTTTAAGAGTGAAATTGGAAGGAACTCCTTTTCATGAGTCTATTGTCGTTAAAAGTATTATTCTATCTAATGAAATCAATCAACCTAGAGGTTGGAATACTGATGTGTCGAGACAGCGTAAGTTGATTTCCTATAAAGTTGAACATGCTTGGTATGAAAATTATGCTGGAAAATGCTTAGAAAATTGTAGAGTACCAAAATTTTACGGTTGTCTAATTGATGAAGGTAATCAAGTACTTCTTTTGGAGGACTTAAATGCAAACGGTTATCCAATTCGGGAAAATCATTTGAATAAAAAAGAAGCTAAGCTTTGTCTTTTATGGCTTGCAAATTTTCATGCAACATTTATAAATCAAACTCCAGAAGATCTTTGGCCAATAGGTTCTTATTGGCATCTAGCAACAAGACAAGAGGAATTTGAGGCAATGGCTGATGGGCCAATTAAGGATTCTGCTTCTAAAATAGATGAGTTACTAAACACTTGTAAATACCAAACCATCATTCACGGAGACGCTAAGATTGCCAATTTCTGCTTTTCTGCAGACGGAAAAAATGTTGCTGCTGTCGATTTTCAGTATGTCGGTGGTGGCTGCGGAATGAAAGACGTAGCCTATTTTTTAGGAAGCTGTCTAACTGAATCACAATGTGAGCGTTGGGAGTTAGAATTATTAGATTTCTATTTTTCTTCCTTGAAGTTGGCATTTGAAGATAAGGCAACGGAAATAGATTTTGAATTATTAGAAAATGAATGGCGGCTACTTTTTCCAATAGCTTGGGCAGACTTTTCCAGGTTCCTTCTTGGTTGGATGCCAAAACATAGTAAACTGAATTCATATAGTTATGGAATGGTAAACCGTGCCATGACATTAATTGAAAGATGACAGTCAATCATCACTCATTTTTTGTTAATTAACTTGCTCGAAGCAAGAATAAACGCAGTTTATGAAGTCTGAATGAGGGGGTTGTGATATCCCTTATTTCTAAAAAAAATGGCGTTTAGAAACACTTTCACTATACCTGAATCCAACTGCAAAATGAATATTCTCAATTAATATCGAAGGAGCAATTAAAGAAATTGAGCTTATTGAAATCATGGGAAGAATTGTTCAAGTTTAAATAAACTTAACAGATATGAGTGTTGATGCTTCTAAATTAGAGCCTGGAAAATACATTGTTCAGATTAAAAGTCTTGAGGATCGTATCTTAAAAGGAACAATTGTTATTCAATAATTGATACTTTTCTCTTTTAAAAATTACTTGTCCAGCATCCCTTCATACGCTTCCTGAATCTTCAGAAACTTCTCTTCAGCCATTTTCTGCTGCGCCTCAGATGCATTTGCAAAAACATCGGGGTGGTGTTGTTTTACCAATGAACGGTACGACTTTTTAATCTCATCTATACTTGCATTTTTTGAAATGTTCAGAATTTCGTGGAAGTGATTTGAGTTCTTAGCCCGTGTACTTCGCTTGCGGTCTTCCCATTTTTCTTTTGCTTCGCTTTCATGAGGTTCATTGAATGTTTGGTAAATCGCAATTATTCGATGCAGGTTTGCTTTTGGCAATCTCAATTTCTCATTGATCAACTGTAGGAACTTTATTTCTTTTTGACTAAGCGACCCACCCAACATAGCGAGTCCTGCGAGGAAGTAAATCACTTGTGATCGTTCTCCTTCAGATTTCAAGTTTTCGTTCAACCAAGCACACGCAGTGTCAATTTGAAGCGGATGACGCATTGAAAAGAGCAACGAGTCTCCAAAATTGTAATTGGCCGACTTGAAATAACGATTGAAGTAGGAGTTTATAAATGCTATTTTTCCCTTGGAACGTTGATAATCGATTAGAATTAATAATGATCCAATCGCCAAGTAAGCTTCCAATAAATTGTCTTGATTAAATTTAAGAGAGGCAGGAAAAATTCCCTGTCGCCAAGATCGAGCGTGTCTCGTTTTATAAAAGTAGAGTGTGACACCTGCTGTGAAGGGTAAAAAAAATAAAAGTGCGACAATCCATCCAGGGATATATCCCAAAATGTCCATTGTAGAAAGATTAATGCTTTCAATCATACGCTCAAAGTAATAAAAAGCGATAGCTTTTGAAAGAGAAGAAACGAATGTTTATGATTGGGAATCGGCATTAGTAATAGGGGGAAAGAATGGCTAGGACCCATCAGGATTCTGTCGAGTGAACGATTGACTTGTCCTGCGGCACCAAACGAAGCGCTTAATATGTTGAGTGTTATAAATATCTTGTTTGAGTTTCTTCTTCAGTTTAATACTTCTGACAAGAGAAGGAAACAGGTTCGTTGAAGGTTCTTAATTTCTCACGGTTACAAATATGAACTTATTTCGTAAATGCATAAAATGAAAACAATTTTGAGGTTAAATTTGTTTATTATCTTTAGGCTCTATGCGTAAGAAGCTACATGATATTATTTTTGGAATTAACTCGAAAGCAGGTAGGGCTTTTGATATAATTCTGTTGATTTTCATAATTACATCTGTATTCATTGTGATGTTTGAAAGTGTGCCCGAATGGATTAGGGAATACGAATCTCAATTGTTCTATTTGGATTGGATTTTCACGATCATTTTCACGATTGAGTACCTCATCAGAATCTGGATTTCAGAAAAGCCACTTAAGTACATTTTTAGTTGGTGGGGAATCATTGATTTGGTATCGATAATTCCTACGTTTTTGGAAATTTTTGTTTCAGGGTATACAGCCATTAGGGCGGTCAGAGCATTGCGTTTATTAAGGATATTTAGAATTCTTAAATTGCCCCGTTTCACATCAGAATCACAAGCTCTTGCTCATTCATTAAAAGCCAGTTATTATAAGATAATGGTGTTCCTTTTCTTCGTTATAATGATGATGGTTGTTGCAGGTACATTGATGTATGTTATCGAAAGCGGAGAACATGGATTTGAAAGTATTCCGGCCAGTATTTATTGGGCAATTGTTACAACGACCACTGTCGGTTATGGCGACTTGGTTCCAACCACAGATTTGGGTAAAATGCTATCATCTGTTATGATGATTTTAGGTTACGTAATAATCGCGGTTCCTACGGGATTGATTTCAGTTGAAATGTCTAGATATAAAGCAGATGGTAAAGATGATAATTTGTGCAATAATTGTAAAAATAATAATCCATTCGGTTCAGGTTATTGCAATCAATGCGGGAATGAAATGATTAATGGATAAGCGATTCCTTTAATCTTCAGCTAACGCTTTTAGGAAGAACGTGTAAAAAGTTCCTTTGTCTGTTTTTTCCAAAGTGCATTCTCCTTCCAATTGTTCCGTCATGGTATCTATAAGTTCCAATCCGAACGATTTTTGAGTGTCCGCCTTCC
>TARA_B110000902_G_scaffold43823_3_pt1 | contig 86096 bp, 68 predicted proteins | sample TARA_B110000902 | Tara Oceans TARA_B110000902 (sample SAMEA4398009) | marine metagenome | biome: Polar Biome; feature: [SRF] surface water layer (ENVO:00010504); material: water (ENVO:00002006), including particulate matter (ENVO:01000060) such as... | depth 5 m | reverse complement strand
TAAGGATGCGTTTAATAAGTCATTAGGCGACAATAGAGCAAAGAGTTTGATAACCATATCCAAAAACAACGATTGGATAGTTCAGGAGAAGCCCAAAGCACCCTATACAATAGGCGACTATAATAACACTTCAATTGATGAGAATGATTGATTTCAAGGTTTAGAGTAATCTATTCATTCATTGGTTATCGGTTTAGTTTAAGGCGTAATATACGCCTGTAAACTGTTAAACCTTTGATATTGAAGTTTACCAACCTTGTTTAAACCGTTAAACCGATGAATACAGAATAAAGATACAAATTAGAAACGGGCAGTATTAAACATTACTGCCCTAAATGCACAAAGAAGCGATTTGTTAGATACATCGATGCTGAAACAAACGAAAAGTTACCTCATCTATACAGTCGTTATGGCCAAAAGAATCAATATTATATTAAATATAAAATAAATGAAAGTAGAAACCAAACCGATAATTTCGGACAATAACGGACGTGATGAAGTAGGACGTTTCACAAATGGCAATACTGGAAAACCTAAAGGAGCAGTAAACAAGTCAACAAAGGACATAAAAGATTTTATAGTGACCTTCTTAAATGATAAGGCGTTTGAAATTCCTATGATCTGGGATTCATTAGATGACAAAGATAAGGCAACATTATACTTGCACCTTTGTAGAATGGTTATACCGAAAGCAGGAACAGAACAAAAGAAGAACAAAAAGAACCACGTGTTTTTAATGTGCCTACAATAGTTTTTAAAAAGTATAATGAAGATGAAAAATGATTTGTATTCGACTTAAAAAATTGTTAAGTGCATAAATTACCTACGGTGCTGCTTCGCGGTGTTAAAAAGCCCGAACAGCGCGAACATAGTTGGTGTATAACTTAACGCGCAAGCCCGAGGCACAAGGGTCGAAATTCCGGTTCAACACATAGTTGCTATCGTACTCCGAAGAACTCCAATAGCCGATAATACCAAAACCGCCAACATTTCCTAATCCCAAAGCATTTCCTTGACCAATGTTTTGACACATTAAATTCAAAAATGCGGGGTAAAAGCAAAAAAAAGCCCCAGTTGTGAAACCGAGGCAATCTTACAAGTATAGGGTGGAAGCCCCGATACAAGTGACTTTAATAAAGTAAAGCCCCTCCATTACTGAAGAGGCCTTAGTACTCGAGGCGGGACTTGAACCCGCACGCCCCAAAGAGCACAGGATTTTAAGTCCGGCGTGTCTACCAATTCCACCACTCGAGCATTTGTTTATACAGACTGTATAAACTGGTATTATTTTTAATCAATCAGACGATCATGATTTTAAGCTAAAACATTCTGAGCGGGCGATGAGATTCGAACTCACGACCCCCACCTTGGCAAGGTGATGCTCTACCCCTGAGCTACGCCCGCTTGTTCGTCGTCTGACGGTATTCTTTCAAATTCTACGTTATATCGCTATGTAACGGGCGACAAATGTAACACGAATTTATTTATTATGAAAAGCTATTCGAAAAAAAGTTCTAACCGCCTGTCAATTTCTTGATTTCATTCAATTTCATAAGAGCCTCAACCGGTGTTAATGTGTTGATATCAATACTCACAAGCTCTGTTCTAATCTGCTCTAATACAGGGTCGTTTAACTGGAAAAAACTCAATTGCATATCGCTTAAATCGTCGCTTGGTTCTGCCTTTATTTTCTTCGCTTTTTTAATTCCATTTGCACTCGAATCGGTCAATTCATGAGAAGATTCAAGCTGAGCGAGCATACTTTCAGCTCTTTCTAACACCTGATTTGGCATTCCAGCTAATTTCGCCACGTGGATACCAAACGAATGTTCGCTTCCACCTTCAACCAATTTACGCAAGAACAAAATCTTTTTTCCAACCTCTTTCACCGAAACATTGAAGTTCTTAATTCGTTCAAAGCGATTTGTCATTTCATTTAACTCATGGTAGTGTGTTGCGAAAAGGGTTTTTCCATTCATCTGTGGGTGCTCGTGAATGTATTCCGCAATTGCCCACGCAATTGAAATTCCATCATATGTGCTCGTCCCTCGACCAATTTCATCCAATAGAATTAAAGAGCGGTTCGAGAGGTTGTTTAGAATGCTCGACGTTTCGTTCATCTCAACCATGAACGTAGATTCACCAGAAGAAATGTTATCCGAAGCACCAACACGGGTAAAGACTTTGTCAACCAAACCGAGATTCGCAATTTCAGCGGGTACAAATGATCCCATTTGAGCCATCAATGAAATTAAGGCCGTTTGTCGTAACAAAGCACTCTTACCCGACATGTTCGGTCCGGTAATCATCATGATCTGCTGCGTATCATTGTCCAAGTAAACATTGTTTGCAACGTACTCCTCCCCGACTCCCAATTGCTTTTCAATTACTGGATGACGGCCATTTTTAATATCAATCGCAAAACCTTCATTCATTTCTGGCCTTACATAATTATTCGACTTCGCAATCTCAGCAAAAGACAAAAGACAATCCAATTGAGCGATTAAAAAGGCGTTGAATTGAATCGGTCGAATAAATTCGCTCATAGACTGAACGAGGTCTTGGTACAATTTCGATTCAATTGTATAAATCTTGTCTTCAGCGCCTAAAATTTTCGCTTCATATTCCTTCAGTTCTTCGGTGATGTAACGCTCAGCATTGACCAAGGTCTGCTTACGCGTCCAATCTTCCGGAACTTTATCTTTATGTGTATTTCTTACTTCGATGTAATACCCAAAGACATTATTGAACGCGATTTTCAAACTCGTTATACCCGTTTTTTCACTTTCCCGCTCTTGAACGCCTTTCAAATAATCCTTTCCAGAAAGTGAAATGGCGCGAAGATCATCCAACTCTTTATCGATTCCATCGGCGATCACTTTACCTTTCCCGATTTGAACTGCAGGGTCTTCATGCAACATTTTCTCAATCGTTTCCAACAATTCCTTACACGGATTAATTTGATCAGAGACACGGCTCAACACCTTGTTCTTCTGGCCTCCAATCAACTTTTTAATCGGCTCCATTTGAACCAAAGTTCGTTTCAATTGAACAATTTCCTTTGGGTTGATTTTTCCAACGGCGACTTTAGATATCAAACGTTCTAAATCATTAATTTCGCTTAAATGTTCTCCCAAGGCAAACCCGACTGTCTCGTTCGCTTTTAGTGATTCAACCGCCGACAAACGGTCTTCAATGGGTTTCAAATCTTTCAATGGAAGAACCGTCCAACGTTTCATCATTCGACCTCCCATCGGAGTTTTCGTGCAGTCGAGAACATCAATTAATGTCGTCGCATTTTCGTGGGGAGAACTAATCAATTCGAGGTTTCGAATCGTAAATCGATCCAACCAAACGTATTTTTCTTCTTCTATTCTTGAGATCGCTGAAATATGCCCTAATCTATCGTGCTGATTTTCCGACAAGTAATGAATTATCGCACCTGCCGCGATCGTTCCCATATCCAGCGCTTCGATTCCAAATCCTTTTAACGATTTCGTTCCAAATTGCTTCGTTAGGTTCTCATTGGCGTAATCTTCCGCATAAATCCAATCTTCCAATCGGAAAGAATAATACCTGTTTCCAAAAAGGGCATCGAACTGCGTCGAGTTTCTTTTGTTGTATATAATCTCAGTCGGAGAAAATCCTTGAATCAACTTCTCGATGTATTCACTTTCACCTTGCGCCAATAAAAACTCGCCGGTAGAAATATCCAGAAATGAAATTCCGATTTCCTTTTTCCCAAAATGCAATGAACATAAGAAATTGTTCTTTTTCGTATCCAAAACCTGATCGTTGAAAGAAACTCCTGGTGTTACCAATTCGGTTACTCCACGTTTCACGATATTCTTGGTCATCTTAGGATCTTCGAGCTGATCGCATATAGCAACCCGCTGTCCTGCTCGAACCAATTTTGGTAAATACGTATCTACCGAATGGTGCGGAAACCCAGCCAATTCAACAGCTCCAGCCGATCCATTTTTACGAGACGTAAGTACAATCCCCAAAATCTTAGAGGCAACAATCGCATCTTCGCCAAATAGTTCATAAAAATCACCTACACGAAACATCAACAAAGCCTGCGGATGCTTGGCTTTGATCTGATTGTATTGCTTCATCAGGGGTGTTTCTTTTTGCTCTTTTTTGATGCTTGTTTTCGCCAAGTCGATTGATTTTATGATTTTTGCGTAAGTAAATGTAAACGCGAGGAGCGATTTCACAAAATATACACGCCAGTTGTTATCCACAATATGAACAAGAAACTAAAGCTTTGGGAGTTAAATCGAATCAGCAATCAGGAGTTTAAATCACAAGAGAAATTCCCGATTACGGTTGTTCTCGACAGCATCCGAAGCTTAACGAACGTGGGTACTTTCTTTAGAACCTGCGACGCGTTTAATGTGGATAAGATTTATTTGTGCGGAATCACCGCTGAGCCACCTCACCGTGAAATTCAAAAAACGGCGCTTGGCGCAACCGAATCTGTGGATTGGGAACACCGAGAATCGATTGTTGATTTGATCAAAGAATTAAAAGCATCTGGAAAGAAGATTTGCTCGATCGAACAGACGGAAGAAACGACCTTATTGCAAGACGTTAAAAACCTTCCGAATGAACATTATGTTCTTGTTTTTGGGAATGAAGTGAATGGAGTAGATCAAGATGCGATTGATTTATCGGATTACATTATTGAAATTCCACAATTTGGAACGAAACACAGTCTAAATGTTTCTGTTTGTGCAGGGATTGTGATGTGGGAATTTGGGAAGAAATTTATCTAGACCGCTACGCTTTTGAATCGTATAGCAACTTCAACGCTTCTTTTTCAAAAGCTATCACTCTTGCGTTTAATGTTAGATGTTGAAATTTAGAATTTAGACCGTTCGATTTTCGAATTAAGATCGTCTAAAATCTAAAAGTGAGGAACAAACGATCTAAAAGCGGCAGGCGAACTAAAACCCAATCTATTCATGATCCTCGAAGAACAACTCTAACTCTTGCAACCGTTCTCTTTTAATATCCTCTTCCAACAATGAATATTGAAACGAGTTTTTTGCGAATTCATACAAATCATCCTTTGTAAGTTCCAATGCCTTTTGTAACTCAATGTAATTTGTATTCACTTGTCCTCCAAAATAGGCTGGATCATCAGAGTTTATCGTCACTTTCAATCCCAGTTCTATCATTCTTTTTACCGGATGGTATTTTAAGTCATCGACAACTTTCAACGCTGTATTCGATAAGGGACAAACCGTCAAAGCAATATCTCTCGCAATAATTTCTTTAATCAATTCATCCTCGAAACAATTATTCCCGTGATCAATTCGCTTTACTTTAAGAATATCTAGCGCCTCCCAGATATAACTCGCTGGACCCTCTTCACCAGCATGTGCAACAGGAATGTATCCTTCTTTTACTGAAGCTTCGAAAACATTTTTAAACTTTGATGGTGGATTCCCTTTCTCCGAAGAATCCAACCCGACCGCCTTAATAAGATGTTTATAGGGTAAAGATTCTTGCAATGTCTCAAACGCTTCTTCCTCTGAAAGATGACGCAAATAACTCATAATCAAAAAAGAAGATACATTCAATTTTAATTCTGCGTTTTTACACGCCCTTGATATTCCATTAATTATAGTTTCAAACGATACGCCTCTTTTCGTATGGGTCTGTGGATCGAACATAATTTCCGTGTGCCTAACATTTTGCTCTGCGCACTTTTCGAGATAACTCCATGTCAAATCGTAGAAATCTTGTTCGTGAATTAAAACAGCCGCTCCCGCATAATAGATGTCAAGGAAATCTTGCAGACAATTAAAGTTATAAGCCTCCCGAATTTCTTCAATTGAATTGTATTTAATTTCAATATTATTTCTTTTGGCAATCGCGAACATTAACTCGGGCTCGAAAGTTCCTTCAATGTGTAAGTGTAATTCTGCTTTTGGTAGTTGATTGATAAAGTTTAGCATTTTAATTTTTGGTTGAAGATTGGATATCGGAAGATATATAATTCTAATGTAAGGCCGTGTATTAAGTAAGAGATTAGAATTTAGACGTTCAGGTTTTAGACATTCAGGTGGATTGTCTAATTTGGTTATTATATCTGGATATCATCTTGATGATTTCGACCCATTCTTTATTTAGTCTACTAAAATCTGATGTGTTGATGTAAGCAATTTTATGGGCAATATCTGTCTGCGTTTCTAACCCATGTCGAGCCAATTGACAAATAGAGGAATCGGGCAAAATCTTTCTTTGAGTTTCTGTCACAGCCTTCTGCAATATTCGAGGAGATAGAAATTGCGAATCTTCTTTACTTGAATCATCAATCCATACTGTTAATTTTTCGGGAAGCTATTCGTTACTCGATACACTTCTAAAGCCAAATATCGGCTTCTTTTCCAAAATTCAATTTCTCTAAAGTTTATCATTTATTAGGGTTCAGATTGATTCCCTATTTAAGTCAGTAAAAATTATTCCTTCAAGCCGAATTGACAAAAATTATAAATTGGGCGGTCTAACTTCTCACTTCTAAAGTCTAATTACTAAATTTGCACTACTCAAAATCAAACGAAATGATTGAAACAGATATCATAATTATAGGTGCAGGACCCGTTGGGCTATTTACAATTTTCGAAGCCGGACTTTTAAAACTAAGATGCCATCTTATTGATTCACTTGGAGAACCAGGCGGTCAATGTTCTGAAATCTATCCTAAAAAACCGATTTATGATATCCCTGGTTTCCCAGAAATTTTAGCTGGTGACTTGATCGATAACTTGATGAAACAAGCTGAGCCCTTCAAACCTGGATTCACTTTAGGAGAGGCAGCTGTTTCAATTGATAAAATATCCGATAAAGAGTTTGTCGTTACAACATCGAAAGGAACGAAGCATTCAGCGCCAATTATTATGATTGCTGGTGGACTGGGTGTGTTTGAGCCACGGAAACCGCCTGTTGAAAATTTAGCAGACTACGAAGACAAAGGCGTTGAATACGTTATTAAAGATCCAAAATTCTATCAAGGAAAGCGCTGTGTAATTGCAGGAGGGGGAGATTCTGCTCTTGATTGGGCGATCTACTTAACGAAAAATAAAATTGCTTCAGAAGTTTCATTGGTTCACAGAAGAACTTCTTTTAGAGGGCATTTGGATTCCGTTCAGCAAATAATGGATTTAGCCGACGAGGGAAAAGTGAACTTGATCACAGACTCAGAAGTTACTGGAATTGCTGGAGATGGAAAAGTTGAAAACATAACGATCAAACACAAAACGCAAGGTGAATTTGTAAAGGAAACGGATCATTTTATTCCATTGTTTGGCTTGAAACCAAGCTTAGGGCCAATTGCAGATTGGGGGCTTGAAATCGAGAAGAACGCGATCAAAGTAGACACTTTGGATTATTCAACGAATATACCTGGCGTTTATGCAATTGGAGATGTGAATACCTACCCGAACAAATTGAAACTAATTCTTTGTGGATTTCATGAAGGAACATTAGCGGTTCAATCTGCTTTCGCTAGAATTCACCCCGACAAAAAGAATGTGTTGAAATACACAACGGTAAATGGCGTTACAGGCTTCTAAATTCAGTTTTTCATTACTTTGAACCTTAAATGGGTTTAAACAAGTTCATCTTATTTCTTGCAATTGCTGTTATCAGTACTTCTGCGCTTTATTCTCAGAAGAGTTCTGGGTCGGTCGATCTAAAAAAACTAGAGTTAGGTCATAGTTAGTATAGTTAAAAAAGGCCATTCTAATTGAAGAGCGGCCTTTTGTTGTTTGAAGAATAGTGTTACGAATTCGTTAATCTTCAAGATCCTAAAGCAAAATTCCTTTTCTTGCAATTGATTATATTTGCAACATGAACAGAAGAACCATAAACGCGGTTGTCATCTTAGGAATCATCGCCATTGCTGCGATTCTTTTCATTCAGACGACATCAATTAATAGAACTGCAGCTGTTCAAGAAAAAAATATTGAAATTCAGCGACGCCAAGACAGCTTAAACGTAGCCCACTTCAATAGGGAAACACATTTCGCGTTATCAAATGTTCTTCATAGAATCTCCACCGTTTCAACGGATAGTTCTGACTTTTACGGAGCCGTTCAGCAAATCGCGCCCAATAAGTTCACAGTTGACTTTCATGAAGAATTAAGCTCTTTCCAATTAGAAGTATGGTTACAACGTGAATTGTACGATCAAAACATTAACTTCGATTTTCAATCAGGAATCTACGACTGCTTCGATTCTACGATAACATTTAGCCCTCTTAATCGACTTGAGGGATCTGGATTCAAAGCAGATTCCACAGCTCCTCTGTTTATTCCAGGAGACACATTGTACAAGAACGGTCATTACTTCATGGTTTACTTCCCCGAAGTTGGGAAACAAGAAGTTGTAAAGAAATTCAAGGACGACTTTTCAGCTTACATTTACTTAATCATTCTCATAATTCTCGTTCTTGTTTTCTTTGGATATACCGTGATGATCATCCTAAAGCAAAAACGTTTGTCGGAAGTCAAAACAGATTTCATCAACAATATGACGCACGAGTTGAAAACGCCGATTTCCTCCATCGGACTTTCCAGCGAGATGATAATGAAAACGGATATGAAAACCGATCCAGAGAAAATTCATAAGTACGCCAGTTTAATTTTCAAAGAGAATAAACGACTCGAAAACCAAGTAGAAAGGGTACTGAACGTTGCAAAGCTAGACAAGCGAGAAATTTCATTGAAGAAAGAACAATTCGACGTTCAAGAGTTCTTGACCGAATTAAAAGACAACTTCGATTTCAATAAAAACGAAACTGGGGTTCAAATCAATCTTGAATTAAACACTGAAGATTACAACATACTAATTGATCAAGTCCACATTTCAAATGTCGTTTACAACTTGGTTGACAATGCAATAAAGTACTGTAAAATAGAACCTAACGTAACTATAACAGCACATCGAGATAAAAGATTTTTTACCATTGAAGTGGCTGATAATGGAATTGGAATTAAGCGGGAGAACCTGAAAATGATCTTCGATAAGTTCTACCGTGTTCCCACAGGAAACCTGCACGATGTAAAAGGATTTGGACTTGGATTGTACTATGTAAAAATGGTCGTGGAAGAACACCAAGGAACCATTACAGCGAAAAGCACACCGGGGAAAGGAACAACTTTTACCGTTAAACTCCCTTGTTAACGTCGGCTTTTTTTCATTTTATTGAGTTCCGTTACTGGCTGAGGATACATTCCATCGCGCGACAAATGCTTCCCTGATTTGTAAACCATAATCCGCTCTGTTGCTAACTGATCGTCAATCGTAACATCAAGTAAATAATACTTCTTAGCTTCAAACATCACTTCGTAAGTTCCAAACATCATATTCCCCCCAACGGTCATTTCAACCTGATTCTTCCCTATTTTAATGAGAATTTTTGACTGCGTAACAAACATTATATCCTCAGACGACTGCACCTTATAGCCTGGAATCATACCGACATAACTTCCCAAATACTTTCGTTTCAAGGAAATAGTTTTTTGAGCCGATGCAAGCATTGGAACCAATAAGAGCGTCAAAATGATAAATTTTCTCATGTAACGAAGATACATAAATTAAAAAGTAAGGACGAAATGAAATCATTTTATTAACCATTCGAAGCATTTACGAACATTCGTACTAAAATTCCTATCAAAAAACTTAAATTCGGATTAGCAAAAAACCAAAGGGAAATAATGAAGCAATATCACGACTTATTACAGCACATTCTAGACAACGGAACGAACAAGGAAGATCGAACAGGAACAGGCACAACATCTGTTTTTGGTTACCAAATGCGTTTTGACTTGAACGAAGGCTTTCCGTGTATCACAACGAAAAAGTTGCACTTAAGATCGATTATTCATGAGCTTTTATGGTTCTTGCAAGGCGATACCAACATAAAATATTTAAAAGAGCACAATGTCAAAATTTGGGACGAATGGGCAGATGAAGACGGAAACTTAGGCCCTGTTTACGGACACCAATGGAGATCTTGGCCGGATGGGAATGGCGGAACCATTGATCAAATCATGAAATTGGTTGATTCATTAAAAAACAATCCTGACTCGAGAAGGCACATCGTTTCTGCTTGGAATGTAGCCGATGTTGACAATATGGCCTTACCTCCTTGTCATTCTATGTTCCAATTCTACGTTGCCGATGGCAAACTAAGCTGCCAATTGTACCAAAGAAGCGCAGACACATTCTTAGGCGTTCCATTTAACATTGCATCGTACGCATTGCTTACAATGATGCTTGCACAGGTCTGTGATTTGGAATTGGGCGACTTCGTTCATACCTTAGGTGATGCACACATTTATAGTAACCATCTTGAACAGGTGGAGTTACAATTAAGCAGGGATTTCAAAGAATTGCCGACAATGAAAATGAACCCTGAAATAAAAGACATTTTTGCATTTACATATGAAGATTTTGAACTTATCAATTACGATCCGCACCCGCACATTAAAGGCGCTGTCGCTGTGTAGCCTATTCATTTCTCTTTCTTTCTTATCGCTTTCTCAGAACAATGAAGTTTCAATGCTTTTTGTGGGAGACGTTATGGGGCACGACGGACAAATCAATGCTGCATTTAACAAAACAACGAATTCTTACGAGTACGAAGATGCTTTCAAATTCGTAAAGCCAATTCTGAACGAATACGATTTACGAATTGCGAATCTAGAAGTGACTCTGGCGGGAAAACCATACAAAGGATATCCGCAATTCTCATCTCCAGATGAATTGCCCGAAACATTAATCAACGCAGGATTCAATATTATTTTGACATCAAATAATCATTCCTGTGACCGAGGCTCAAAAGGTGTTGCCAGAACATTAGACAAACTGGACGAACTTGGCGTTGCGCATACTGGAACGTTCAGAAGTCAAGCAGAAAGAGATAAAGTATATCCATTAATGGTCGAACGCAATGGAATGAAAATCGCCATGCTTAATTATACGTATGGAACGAACGGATTGTCTGTTTCAAAGCCATTAATTGTCAATTACATCGATAGTATTGTTATCAAAAAAGATGTTCTGAGAGCAAAAGAACTCGGCGCAGAATACATTGTTTGCAACATGCATTGGGGAAAAGAATACAAACTACTTCCCAATAGCTATCAAAAAACATACGAGCAATTGTGCTACCGAATCGGAGTAAATATGGTTATCGGAGGACATCCGCACGTTGTTCAACCGATTGTCAAAAAGGAAATCAATGGGGAAGATAAATTGACCGTTTGGTCGCTCGGAAACTTTGTCTCAAACATGCAAGTTCGCCACACAAGAGGTGGTGTTATGGTTGGAGCGACAATTAAAAAGGAAGACAATAAAATCACACTGGGCGAAGTAAAACACCACATTGTGTACGTTCTCGCGAAACAAGAAGGGGCTACCAAACCGTATTACATTCTACCCGATTTTGACTACAACAAGTTCCGCCTCGACTTTTTGGGAAAAGTGGACATCACCCGTATGGAACAATACTTCAGCGATGCAAGAAAACTGTACACCGATGAAAATAAGGGGACTAAGGAAAGCATTGTCAGTGAAGAATCTTCAATCGGGCAATTGTACATTAAGTACTTGACACAATATTATTCAGTCTTATTGCCAAAAACAGACGACGCTCTTTTAATGGATTCGAACTTAAGCGAATACCTTCATGAGACTTTAAGGTCTGACGGAACGAATGCGATCCTGTCAGGGATTTGCTCAACAAAAGAACAAGCATTAGCAAACCTGCAATTCATAAAATATTGTGGAATGACCGAGGCTAAATTAGTTCTTGTTAAACCTGGAAAAATAGAAAGTGTAGAATGAAAATAGCTCTAATTGTTGCGATGGACCTCGAAAGAGGAATTGGAAGAGATAATGATTTGATGTGGCATATGCCGAACGACATGAAGTTTTTCAAGGACACTACCAAAGGAGAAATTGTTGTGATGGGAAGAAAAAACTACGACTCGATCCCAGAAAAATACCGCCCATTGCCGGGTAGAGAAAATGTTGTCCTAACTCGAACAGCAGGATTTGAAGCAGAAAATTGTCAAGTATTTAATTCATTAGAAGCCTGCATGGAATTCTACAAAAATGAAACGGAAAGAACAGTTTTCATTATTGGAGGAGGTCAAATCTATAAGTTGGCCCTTGAAGCTGGAATTATCGATGAAATGTACATCACGCATATTAATCACAAATACGGTGCGGACACCTTTTTCCCAGATTTTGATTTAAAAAAATGGACGGTGGAAACGATCATGAAGCAGGATATTGATGAGAAACATAAGGCGAGCTTTGGGGTAATGAAATATTCTAGAAGATAGAACATTTGGATCGCTGCGCTGTTAGATCACTTCACTTTTGGATCGGCTGCGCCTTTTGGATTTATTGTCGGTTTTATTGAAATCGGAATTAGTCCAAAAGCCCAAAGGGCGATCCAAAAGTGAAGTGATCCAATATAACGCTTAAAACTTGTTGATAAAACCAAGTTCACGATGGCCAAATCAGGCTCCGTTTTCACTATTTTTATATCTCGCCATAATCCAATCAAATGAAAGTCTGTATAGCTGAAAAACCTAGTGTTGCAAAAGACATCGCCGAAATTCTCGGAGCGAAGCAGCGCAAAGACGGTTATTTTGAAGGAAACGGATATCAGGTAACATGGACGTTTGGGCACTTATGTACACTAAAAGAGCCACACGATTACAACGAAAATTGGAAATATTGGAAACTAGAAGACCTTCCAATTGTTCCAGCAAATTTTGGAATTAAGCTGATTCAAAATCAAGGTGTGGAAAAGCAATTCAATACAATAGCACGCTTGGTCCAAAACTGTAAAGAAGTCATAAACTGCGGGGATGCTGGGCAAGAAGGAGAACTCATTCAACGGTGGGTTTTATTGAAGGCAAAATGCAAGGTTCCCATCAAACGTTTGTGGATATCATCATTGACCGAAGAGGCGATTAAGGAAGGATTTGAAAAACTTCAAGACGCTTCGAAATACGACAATTTGTATGCTGCTGGTAGCGCAAGAGCTATTGGTGATTGGATGCTTGGAATCAACGGAACGCGATTGTTTACAAAGAAGTTCGGCCAAGGTAAATCGACCTTATCAATTGGGCGTGTTCAGACCCCTACTCTAGCGATGATCGTTCAGAGATCTAAGGAAATTGACGCTTTTGATGTTCATGAATACTGGGAACTTAAAACGAAATATAAAGATCAAGAATTCAGTTGTCAAATTCCTAGATTGAAATCAGCGGAAAAGGCAAAAAATGGACTTGAATACCTAAAAGACAAAGAATTTGAAATCACTTCTTTTGAGCAAAAAGAGGGGAAAGAAGGAAATCCAAGATTGTATGATTTGACTTCGCTTCAAGTAGACGCCAACAAGAAATACGGTTACTCTGCCGATGAAACCTTAAAGTTGATTCAAGGATTGTACGAAAAGAAATTGGTGACGTATCCAAGAGTTGATACAACCTACTTGACCGATGATTTGCATCCAAAAATACCAAATATTTTAAAAGGGTTGCAATACTATTCTCGATTCACAGAGAGCTTACTAAAAAATCCTATTCCGAAAACAAAAACGGTTTTCGACGACAAGAAAGTCACGGATCATCATGCGATTATACCAACGGGCGTAACTCCATCTGGAGTAACGCATGCAGAACAAAACATTTATGATTTAATCGTTCGAAGGTTTATTGCCGTTTTCTATCCACCTTGCCTCGTTTCAACTACGACGGTTTTAGGTAAAGTTGGGGATTTAGAATTCAAAGCAACTGGGAAACAAATTTTGAAATTAGGTTGGCGTGAATTGTACGTTTCAGAAGACAAAAATGCTAATAAAGATAAAGAGGAAGAAAAGATAATGCCGCACTTCGATGAAAGTGAAAAAGGTCCGCATGAACCTTTTGTCCATAAAGGAAAAACATCACCTCCAAAGTATTACACAGAGGCTACCTTACTTAGAGCTATGGAAAGTGCCGGAAAGCAAGTCGACGATGAGGAAATGCGGGAACTAATGAAGGACAACGGGATCGGACGGCCTTCTACTCGAGCAAATATTATTGAAACACTTTTCCGCAGAAAATACGTTGAGAAAAAACGAAAGAACTTAGTAGCAACTTCAACTGGGATCGCGCTGATTGACACGATTCAAAACGAATTGCTAAAAAGTGCAGAACTGACCGGCGACTGGGAACGGAAAATTCGCTTGATTGAAAAAGGCGAATACAATCTTGACGTCTTTAAGCAAGAATTGTACACGATGGTTCGTGGAATTACGGATGACGTAATTTTCAATAGACACCGACCAATGCAACATTTCCGTGCTGCTGAAGCTGCCACTCAAAAGGCAGAACCAAAGAAGCGCGAAAAAAAATTGATTTCATTTGAAGAAATGAATTGCCCAAAGTGCAAGTCGACGAAATTGATGAAAGGGAAATCAGCAACAGGTTGCACAAATTTCAAGGAATGCGAGTTCAAAGTTCCGTTCGATTTGATGGGCAAAAAATTAACAGACAACCAACTGAAAGACCTAATCAAAAAGAAGAAAACAGGTTGGATCAAGGGAATTACAGATCCTTCCAACCAAGAAAAGATTGAAGGCCGCTTTTTAATGGACGAGCAATTCAACATTCAATTCGACAAGAAACAACCCGATTCTTAAAATCAAAACGCGCTGCGAATACTGTAACTCCGAGCTTCCAAACGAAAGTTAAAACACAATAATCTGTTCTTTTGAATGCACATTTTGTAAAGATTATGTTGAAGTAAATTTGAATTAGGTCGATCCAAATTGCGGCGGCGGATTTAAGAAGCGACATATTCGACCTAACGAATATTTGGTTAAGCACTCGGCAAACGGATAATCTAGCAGCTATTAATCAATCAGTTATACTATATTTACGGAGCTAAGTTCAAGTATGAAATTAAAATTCGTTTTACTGTTTGTGTGTACTTTACCGCTCCTTGGTTTTGGACAACAATTAATACACTTAGCGACACTTCAAGATTCTATACAGGAGACCTCAGGCTTGATTTATTTAGAAGGAAAACTTATTACCCATAACGATTCCGGAGGAGAACCTATGCTCTATGAAATAGATAGCATTTCTGGTAATATTACCCGTTCTGTATTTATTGAAAATGCCACAAACACGGACTGGGAAGACATTTGTTTTGATAGCTCCTACATCTACATCGCCGATTTTGGAAACAACAGTGGTTCTAGAACTGATTTAAAAGTTTATCGCCTGCTAATTTCGGATTACTTATTGACTCCTAACGATACTGTCACGGTGGATATGATCAACTTTTCTTATTTCGACCAAACAGATTTTAGCCCAAGTCCATTGTCTACAAATTTCGATGCAGAATCGATGTTTTCTTACAACGATAGCTTATTCATTTTCACTAAAAATTGGGTCAATAATTGGACAAACATTTACGCTTTACCAAAAACACCTGGGACTTATCAAATAGAAAAAGTAGATAGCATTGATGTTCAAGGGCTAATAACTGGCGGCACGTATAATGATAGCACAAATACCATTCTACTTTCTGGCTATACATTTACAGTTCCTTTTATTGTTGAGATAAGTGGTTTTACTTCAAATGATTTTTCGAACGGAATAATTAACCGTTACCTACTAACCTTGCCGGCAGGCGCATCGATTCAAATAGAAAGCATCACGCGTTTCGAGGCCAATCAATATTACCTTACTTCAGAGGTGAACATCATTGGGCCTCCAACACTTTATAGACTTAATCAATCCCCGCTAAACATTGATGCTGTCGGTCCGAGTACAGCTTGTATTTACCCCAATCCAGCTTCTGATTGCATAAAATTAAAGGACGTTGATTTTTCAACTGTGGAAATTTATGATGCACTAGGCATATTGCGAAAAACTTCTGATAGCCAATCCATTTGGATCGCTGATTTAACGAAAGGCACTTACTTTTTAATCGCTAAAGACTCCTCGGGACATACTCTTTTCTCAAAAAAAGTGATGATTCAATAGCTTTAGAATTGAATAAAACAACCTTCTTCTTGAATCAATACCACTTAAAAATCGAAATGAAAAAATGAATTCGAATTCATTTAGAGCCGCTAAAGAATAGAGAAAACAAAGGATAATCCTACTTTTACAGTCAATTCAGAAATAAGAATTAAGGAAGTATCAATTCAGGTATTGACATAATAAATATCCACACAAGAAATCCCAATAAATCATGTCTTCAAAAAAAAATCCACAAGAAAAAGCAAGACTACACCCTCGAAATAAAAATCGAGAAAGATATGATTTGAGTGCATTAATAAATGCTACTCCAGAATTGAAAAAACATGTAAGCCCCAATAAATTTGGTGACGACTCAGTCGATTTTTCAAGTCCATTGGCGGTAAAACTTTTGAATAGGGCATTGCTCAGCCATTATTATGGATTAGAGAATTGGGAATTTCCAGATGAAAATTTATGCCCTCCAATACCAGGACGAGCAGATTATATACATTACATAGCGGATTTATTGTGCGAAAACAATTTTGGAACAATCCCAGCGGGTGATAAAATCACATGTCTTGACGTTGGCCTTGGAGTGAGTTGCATTTACCCAATTATTGGTGTCACAGAATACCAATGGAACTTTATTGGATCGGATATTAATCCTCTATCGATTGAATCAGCGCAGAATATTGTCAATTCCAATTCATCGTTAAAAGGCAAGGTTGAATGCCGATTACAAAAAAATCCAAAAAATATTTTTCAAGGCATCCTCGGCAAAGCAGAGAAAGTTGATCTAACGATCTGCAACCCTCCTTTTCATTCATCGATTGAAGAAGCTCAAAAAGGAACACTACGAAAAACGAAGAATTTATCCGGAAAAAAAGTCAATCCAGCAGAATTAAATTTAGCGGGAATTAGCAAAGAGCTTGTGTATGACGGGGGCGAATATCGATTTATCCAGAACATGATTCGAGAAAGTAAAGTGATCTCTAAAAACTGTTATTGGTTTTCAACTTTAGTGTCTAAACAATCGAACCTTAAAGGAATTTATCAATTATTAGAGAGAGCAGAAGCGCTTCAGATTAAAATGATTCCTTTGGGAACAGGCAATAAGTCGAGTAGAATTGTGGCCTGGACATTCCTGTCCAGAAAAGAACGAAAAGAATGGAAAGAAACACGTTGGAAAAACTAGTATGATTAAAAACCGAATCGGATTAGCTCAATGGCCCTAGTTCATGCATTGTTGTAACAATCTAATGACTTCTCGCAAATCAATTACGGGAGTTATTTGGAAAAATTGATTCATCCGTTGTTTGAATCGATGAATGCTGCCAGAAGTCATATAACCCTCAATATTGAGGCGGATGAAATCTCACTGAACATTAATACTTCGATTCCACTTGGGTTGTTGATCAATGAAATAATAACCAATTCACTAAAACACGGATTTAACATCAACCAAACCGGTAAATCTGCCATAGGCTTGACAAAGATAGAGCTTCGAATTATAGTTTGTGCATTGGTAACAATGGAAATGGTTACGATAAGGACTTCAATATTGAAGATGCTGAATCGCTCGGACTTCAATTAATTTAAAGTTTATCCGAACAGCTATCCGGAACAGTATCCCGCAATAGCGAGAGGATAGGAACGCATTATTGCTTGAGATTCGAAGAACTCCCTTCAAACCATCAACGCTTTACTTCGGATTAATTTAGACTATTTCTTAAGATATTTCGTCAATAGTACAACTGTTTGCCCGTCAACCTTACCTTCAATTTGTTCCGCATTGTCATACACCAAAGAAATATTCCGTACCGCTGTTCCTCTTTTTGCAACAAGGCTAGAACCTGAAACTTTTAAATCTTTGATCACTACAACTGAATCACCTAGACTTAAAATAACGCCATTGCTATCGCGGTGGATCACTTTCTCTTCAGACTCGTCTACAATGCTTTCTTTGGCCCACTTTAGATCGTCTTCTTCTAGATACATCATATCAATCAGATCATTCGGCCAACCTTCACCTTTCAATTGATGCAGCATTCTATACGCTAAAACTTTAACCGCAGAAACTTCGCTCCACATGCTATCGTTTAAACAACGCCAGTGGTTTGAATCCACATCCACATCGCTAGTCAATTGACCATTGCAAGCAGAACAAATATGAACCGCATCGTCCGCAGCGTATCCTTTTTTGGGCGCCACAACAAAGACATTTAAATCTTCTACCGCTCTGCAAAGTTCACATGTTCCTCCGCTTCTTGCTAATAGTTCTTTTTCTACACTCATAATTGAAATCAATAGTAAGGTTTTTTTTACCGAAAGTGCAATTTTAATTGAACGGGCATACGTTTTCTAGTTGAAATTGGAATCTGACCCCCCCCTCATATCTCATAAAACCAAAAATATTCATTGCCTAACTTGATTTGATAAAAAAAACTACATTTATTTGTAAATCAGTAAATTACATCGTAATTTCTATAAGAAAACTTGGAAGAAGATTGTTCTATTGAAATATATTGGGAAGAATAATCTGTTTACAGCTAAGGCGAACATGCAAAACGCAAGAGAATAAAAATCTATTAAAAATAATGTATTATGGAAAATGCAGTAAACAAATCAAGCAAGGTAGAGTTAACATTACTCGGCATCGAGAAAACATGGGTTCGCTCAAAAGGCGAATGGCGCGATAAAAACAAGGTTGAAGTTAAGCCTATCGAATTAATTATTCACGAAGACATTGAAGGATCATCGAAACGATGGTGGAAGTTTTGGAAATAAAAATGATTTCATTTTTTCCAGGCGCAAGTTGACAGTATAATTTAGTTTATGGCTTCGAGCCCCAATTGAATCTCGAACACATAACGCTAAACGTATCACTAATACCTTCGAACCCTGAACTTCTAAACTAAAAAGTATGTATATAAAGTAGAATTGCTAATTTTGCATCTTACATTGAATTATGGCAGATACAAGATATAATCTCCGTGGTGTTTCCGCTGGAAAAGAAGATGTTCACAACGCAATTAAGAATGTTGACAAAGGATTATTTCCTCAAGCATTTTGTAAAATTGTTCCAGATCACTTAAGTGGCGATGAGGACTATTGTGTTGTAATGCACGCTGATGGAGCGGGTACTAAATCTTCTTTGGCTTACATGTATTGGAAAGAGACGAATGATCTTTCAGTTTGGAAAGGGATTTCTCAGGATGCATTGATCATGAATCTTGATGATCTTTTGTGCGTTGGTGCTACCGATAACATTCTTCTTTCATCGACTATTGGGCGAAACAAGAACCTCATTCCTGGAGAAGTATTATCTGCTATCATTAATGGAACGGAAGAAATTCTAACGGATTTAAGATCGCAAGGAATTGGAATTCACTCAACAGGCGGAGAAACTGCTGATGTTGGTGATTTGGTTCGCACAATCATCGTTGATTCAACGGTTGTTTGTCGAATGAAGCGTTCTGACGTAATATCAAACCACAACATTCAAGACGGTGACGTTATAGTTGGATTGGCTTCTTTTGGTCAAGCGACATATGAAACCGAATACAACGGCGGAATGGGAAGCAATGGATTGACATCTGCACGCCACGATGTTTTCAATAAAACTTTGGCCGAAAAATACCCTGAAAGCTTTGACCCTTCAGTACCAAGCGATCTTGTTTATTCAGGATCAAAAGGATTAACGGAAGATGTTAACGCACCAATCAACGCTGGAAAACTAGTTCTTTCTCCAACGAGAACGTACGCTCCAGTAATCAAACAAATTTTAGACAATCACAGAAACGATATTCATGGAATGGTACACTGTTCTGGTGGCGCGCAAACAAAAGTGCTTCACTTTGTAGAAAATGTTCACGTGATTAAGAATAACCTATTCGATATTCCACCCTTATTTGATTTAATTCAAAAAGAATCAGGCACGGAATGGAAAGAAATGTACAAGGTTTTCAATATGGGACATCGAATGGAAATTTATGTACCACAAGAAGTTGCCAACGAGATTATAGCAATATCTAAATCATTTAATATCGATGCACAAATTGTAGGTCGCGTTGAAGCACATGATGGCAAAAAACTAACAATCAATTCACCTTATGGTGAGTTCATCTACTAAGACATGAACGATTTACTACAAAAATTAGAGGCAATCAACTACCGATTTATTGAGGTGGGCACGCTTATCGTGGATCCTGATATTATTGTGGACATGAAACGCTATGTCAAGTTGACAAAAGAATACAAAGATCTTGAAGAACTTGTCGAAGTATACAAAAAATACAAAGGCCTTATCGACAACTTGGAAAGTTCAAAAGCACTTTTAAAAGAAGAAGTTGATGCAGAAATGCGCGAAATGGCGAAAATGGAAATTGACGAGCTTGAGAAGAGTCGACCAGAAATGGAAGAGGAAATCAAAACGCTTTTGATTCCCAAAGATCCAGAAGATGAGAAATGTGCAATCATGGAATTGCGCGCTGGAACTGGAGGTGATGAAGCCTGTATTTTCGTTGAAGACTGTTTCAGAATGTACACGATGTTCTTCAAAGAAAGAGGTTGGTCTTATGAGGTCGTGAACACCAACGAAGGAACAACAAAAGGATTTAAAGAAATCACAATAAATATTGACGCTCCGGCGGCCTATGGAGTTTTGAAATTTGAATCGGGAGTACACCGTGTTCAACGTGTGCCTGAAACAGAATCTCAAGGGCGCGTTCATACATCGGCAATTACAATAGCTGTTCTTCCAGAGGCAGAAGAAGTTGATATTGACATCAACCCGGCTGACATTCGCAGAGATACGTATAGAGCATCTGGAGCAGGCGGACAGCACGTAAACAAGACGGAATCGGCTATACGGTTGACACACGTTCCAACGGGAGTTGTCGCAGAATGTCAAGACGGTAGATCGCAACATAAAAATTTAGCACAAGCCATGACAATGCTTCGTTCTCGATTGTTCCAAATTGAATTGGATAAAATCATGAACGAAAGATCAGAGCATAGAAAATCATTGGTATCGACCGGTGATAGATCGGCGAAAATTAGAACATATAATTATCCGCAAGGGCGAATTACTGACCACAGAATCAATAAAACGATGTACAACCTTGGAGCCTTTATGAACGGGGACCTACAGGAAATGATCGATTCTTTGAAAATGGCTGAGAATGCGGAGAAACTGAAGGGAGAAGATGAGTAACGTCTGATAAAGCAAACGGCAGAGCAGCTTTGCTAAATTGAAATTACAAAACAATCCAAAATGACCCGAGCAAAACTTATACAAGAAATTAAAACAAAACGCTCATTTTTATGCGTTGGACTGGACACGGACTTAAAAAAGATTCCGGCACACCTCTTAGAGACTGAAGATCCCATTTTTGAATTCAATAAGGCCATTATTGATGCTACAAAGAACTTTTGTGTTGCATACAAACCAAACGTTGCTTTTTACGAATGCCACGGACCTAAAGGGTGGGAATCGCTGAAGAAAACAATCGATTATATTCCAAATAACATTTTAACAATTGCAGATGCAAAGCGCGGTGACATTGGCAACACTTCACGCTATTACGCAGATACATTTTTCAACTACTTAAATGCCGATGCGGTAACAATTGCTCCATATATGGGCGAAGATAGCGTTACTCCATTTTTCGAACACGAAAATAAGTGGGTGATTCTTTTGGCGTTAACATCAAACAAAGGAGCGTTGGATTTCCAGTTTATGACTGACATGAACAACGAAGAATTGTACAAGAAGGTATTGCGTAAATCTCAAAATTGGGGAACAGAAGAAAACTTGATGTATGTCGTTGGAGCAACACGCGCTGAAGGAATTGGTGATGTTCGAAAAATTGTTCCAAATCATTTTTTCTTGGTTCCAGGCGTCGGAGCTCAAGGAGGATCTTTAGAAGATGTTGCAAACTATGGCTGGAACGATGACTGCGGTTTGCTTGTGAATTCATCACGTGGAATTATTTACGCTTCAAAAGACACGGATTTCGCAGAAAAATCAGGCGAATCTGCCAAAGCCCTTCAAAGTAAAATGGCTAAAATCCTCGACGCGAAGAACTTTTAAGACAATTACCGACTTAGTTAATCGATTGATATTAAATATATTGAATTGATACTGCTGTGCCAATTGAAAAATACAATAGTTATCAGTCTTCTTTTCGCAGCCATGATCATTCTAGCAAACGATATCTTTTATTTCATTTTGCAATCCAATTGCGTACCAAACGAATGAATTAATATTAACGCTTTTTGAAACAAAAATTATCTCTTTAGGAGCAGTCTTTTTTCGAGGAAACTAAAAACTAAAGTGTTTCCAACATAAAACGTTTAGTGCCAAGCTCTCATTAACTCTGGATTTTTGGCACTCGTATTGCTATACCAAATTCTTTGTGTCCTAACTATATAAATATTACTTTTGGTTCCGTATTTAATCAGAGTTTCGTCAATGTGGCAATCAATTGCTAATATCATTCTTAGAAATCGTTTTATCATCATTGGTATACTCGCTTTAATGACCACTTTTTTTGGTTATCATGCGATAACTGGACTTGAATTAGATAATAAATATGGAATCCTTCTTCCCAACAACGCGGAAGCCAAAGTAGATTACGAGAAGTTCAAAGAAGTATTTGGTGAAGATGGCGGCTCACTTGTAATTGCAGTTGAAACAGATTCTCTTTATACAGAGAAGAATTTCTTGAAGTGGAAAGAACTTGGAGACTCTATTCTTAAGATGGATGGAATTAAAGCCGTTGTTTCTGAAGCCACGCTGTTTTCGATTCACAACAACCGTGAAAAAGAAAAGTTTGAAGCCCATCGAATTTTTTCAGATACCGACTTCAACGAAAAATCAATTGATTCAATTAAGTTTGAAATAAGAAGTAATCCTCTTTATCGAGGCTTGTTATACAATGACGACGAGACGGTTTCCTTGATGATGGTTGAAGTTGACGAAAGCTTTATTACCGATCAGAAAAAATCAAATGTAGTTCTAGATGTTGAAGACTTAGCACGATCTTATTCAAGCTATTTTGGAGAACCAAGATTTGCCGGGATGCCTCACTTACGCGTTGTAATTGGGAAACGAGTCTTGAAAGAAATGTACATTTTCATTGCATTGTTGTTACTGATGACTTCGCTGCTGATGTACTTCTTCTTCCGATCGCTGAGAGTTGTTTTCATCTGTAACTTGGTTGTAGCAATTGCTGTGATATGGTCCATGGGAACGATTGGTGCATTGAACTTCAACATCACAATTATTATGGCGTTGATTCCGCCTCTGATGATTGTTATAGGTGTTCCAAACTGCATTTTCCTTCTCACAAAATACCATCAAGAGGTTAAGGAACACGGCAACAAGGCAAAGGCTTTAACAAGAGTAATTCGAAAAATAGGTACGGCGACTTTCTTAACCAACTTAACGACATCACTCGGATTTTTGACATTCGTATCTACAAATTCAACGAAACTTGTTCAGTTTGGAATTACAGCGTCAATCAATATTATGATGGTGTTCATATTGTCAATTACGATTTTACCAATCATCGTTTCATTATCTAAAACACCTAAAGAAAGACATCTTAAGCACCTCGACAGAAAACTAGCAACTGGATTACTGAACACTCTTGTTAACATCACGCTGAATCATCGCAAATGGGTTTACATTACAACTCTTGCGGTTGTTGGAATGGCCATCATTGGAATGTCCAAAATTGAAGCTACAGGTAACTTATCTGGAGATTTACCGGCAGGTCACCCTATCCTTGAAGACATGAACTTCATGCAGGAGAATTTTGGTGGCGTTATTCCTTTTGAGATACTTATTGATTACAAAGAAGATTCACGATTAAACAAGGCCTCAACCTGGCTTGCGGTTGAAGAATTGCAAAGCAGAATTACAAATGACTCGCTATTCTCACGAAGCGTTTCTTATATCGACGGCCTGAAAGCAGCGAACATGGCGTTTTTCGGCAATGATTCTTCTCAATACAAATTAATCACTCAAAGGCGGTATTTAAGTCAGCTAAAGAAGTACAAAGACAATTCTCCATTGGCAGATGCCCAAGGTGTTGGTTTCTCTTTGAACGAACTGATTGATACGAATGAACATATCTTGAGGGTTCGTTCCCAAATGACGGATTTAGGCTCGTACGAGGTGAGTGACAAGGCCGATACTTTACGTTTGGTATTTGATTCAATTCTAAATCCGAACAGAGCAAACATTGAACGTTTTTATAAGAAATTCAACAAGTTGGGCAGCAGTATGTACGCCGACTCCATCTTACTGAATAACAATAGAATATCCAATCATCTTGCGGAGAAGTATATCAAGAACGAGGAAGATAGGCGTATTTGTGATTTGGATCAAGATCTCTTTCTGCAGAATAAGTACAACAGCCAAAATTTTAAATCCAATCTGCGTTCTTCCATCGACAATGAATACTTTGGAATCACATTGACTGGAACATCAATTGTCGCATCAGAAGGAACAAAATACATGGTGATCAACCTTTTCACTAGTTTGTTGTTTGCGATCGTAGCAATTTCGATATTAATGTCAATTTTATTCAGGTCCTGGAAAATGGTCTTGGTTTCCCTCATCCCAAACCTTATTCCGCTTGTCTTCACTGCTGGTGTTATGGGTTGGTTCGGAATCCCATTGAAACCCTCAACGTTGTTAGTATTCAGTATTGCATTCGGAATCTCCGTTGATGATACTATTCACTATCTAGCGAAGTACAGGCTAGAATTGAAAGCGCGCAAATGGGATCTTAAGCAATGTGCAATTATGGCGATTCGAGAAGCTGGACTTGGTATGTTCTATACATCAATCATTCTTTTCTGTGGATTTATCATGTTTGCCTTCTCTCAATTTGGAGGAACGAAAGCATTAGGGTTTCTTGTTTCATTGACGCTTTTAGTTGCAATGATCACCAATCTCGTTCTGCTCCCTTCATTGCTCTTATCATTGGAAAGAAGAATTACAACAAAATCATTTGAGGAACCTTATTTCGACGCGTATGCAGAAGAATCAGATATTGATTGGGAGCATTTAGATGTTGAAATAGATCCTGAGTTAAAAGCCAAAACTGATCCCGAAGAATCGACATGAATTCGCTGAAATTATACACAGAATACATCGAGTTAGAATTAACAAAAGTTGATTTCCCAAAAGAGCCGACTAACTTATACGACCCGTTAAGGTATTTCTTGACGTTGGGAGGGAAAAGAATTCGGCCTGTTATGACTTTACTAGGAGCTGAATTGTTCGGTACGCCTAAAGAAGTTGTCATATCTCAAGCCCTGTCCATTGAAGTGTTTCATAACTTCACTTTGATTCACGACGACATCATGGATGATGCTCCAAAGCGGAGGAACAAGCAGACGGTGCACGATAAATGGGATACGAGTATTGCTATTCTATCCGGTGATGCTTTGATTATAAAAGCGTATGAATTGTTGAGTCAAATTGACCCAATAAAGCTTCCACTTGCATTCGCGCTCTTAAACAAAACAGCTCTTGAAGTTTGCGAAGGACAAACAATGGATACTGATTTTGAAACGCAAGAAGACGTTACGATTGCGAAATACATCGAAATGATTCGTTTGAAGACTTCAGTACTTTTAGGTGCCTCTTTAAAAATGGGTGCTTTGATCGCTGGAGCTTCGGAAAAAGATCAAAACAACTTATACAATTTCGGTCAAAACATCGGTATCGCTTTTCAAATTCAAGACGATATTCTTGACCTTTACGCTGATCCAGACAAGTTTGGAAAACAAGTTGGAGGAGATGTTATTGCAAACAAGAAAACACTTCTTCATCTTACGGCTATTGGAAAGGCTACGCTGGAACATCGTGAAATCATGAATCAACTTCAAAACGAAGACAATCTTAACTTCAAGGTGAGTAGAACGAGACAAATGTTCGACCAATTAAAAGTTAAAGAAGACTGCCAATTAATGATGCATGATTATTACAAAAGAGCCATGAAATCATTGGATGCTATTGAAATAAATTCTGATGAAAAAATCACATTAATTGAACTTGCTGAATTCTTAATTGAACGAAACGTTTAACGGTTGGAATTTAGAGGCTATGAATTATAGGTTTTTGGTTTAGATGATCAAGTTCAGCGTGAAGCTATGAACTAGAAACCGAATACAATATCTACTCCAGTTGTTCTAGTGCCTTGCCCACTAACGTTACTGGTGATTGACAGGCTTTGTTCTGACAAACATAAATCGTTGTTCTGCCTTTCACGAATTTAGAGTCAAGCAATTCAAGATCTCCGCCTGTTTTACCTCCCAACAAGAAAACATCTGGCAAGTAGTTTTGATCAAATTGTATGCGGATGGATTGGTAGTCATTTCCAACAATTGCAACTTCGAAAGGGCATGAACGAATTGCGCTTATATGATGGCCCCGTTTTCAGAGATTATCTAGCTGAATCGTGTAATGACCTACTAAGGCGTGACGTTCAAAAGAAAGCAACCAAACATGAAGTAGATTTGGATCATTCTTGTCCAAGTGCAACAACGGACCATCAATTCCAATTGAATGACTGTCAAGCCAATTCCCATCCTTATCTAGCAGCAACCCAAAATAATGGTTGGTTTTACTGCTCAATTCCTCATGTGACAGCGCATCTTCGTAAAATGGATGGTTTCCAATTCCCATTGAGTATTGATTTCCTGAATTCGCCTCTTCTTCTGAAAGTCTTGGAAGTACGCTGAGATCAATTCCTGCAAACACAAATTGAGTGATTTCTCCATTCTTGCGTTCGAAACGCATATTAATTTCTGCAATCACATCTCCATCACAATTTCCTTTGTTAAGCGTAACATCTGCGAGCTTGTAAAAACGTCCTAATTCAGTTGTCCTTGGTTCTTTACGATTATAAAACCCAGGCACAGAAAAAGTAGCGAACAAGGCAGAATCTGTATGAAAATCGGACATCTTCGTGTAATTCACTGGATAAATTATTTCAATATTCTTTTTCTTACGCTCTCCTTTTAATGGATACATATCGCCATTAAGGCTCTCAAATTTAACCTCACTATTCGAAGACACAACCGTTCTAATTTTGGCAAGGTTCAACGGTTTGTTTTCAGGATTCTTCCAGTCTTCCATGTACTTAGCATATCCTTCAAAATCTCTTCCATTCCGTTTTTTGAAAAGACTTTTGTACAATGAATGAGGAAAGTCAAACCATCCATGATAGAACACTTTATTCTTTCCTTCAACATCGGCATAGAAGAACAACTCCCACAAGTAAGAGTTTAAGCAGTTTCTTGCCAAATCAATTCGAGTAATTTTTTCCCCATTGATCGTATAATCATTTGGTAATGCAGTTGAGAGTGCATCCCCGTCCCATTTTACTTGGTTTCTATTCCATTCTTGATTTACAATTGAAATCAATGACATGTATTCATCGTCTTTAGCGCAATGTGGAATTGTAGGCATAAATTCCATCATTGCAATTCCATTCATTCTCACGATGTCATCCCCTTCGTTCGTTGGATAGATCACTAGATCAAATTTATCACCACTCTCGATAAACTCAATAGACTCCATAACAGAAGAAACATATTTATCGTGACGAACCATAACGTCCGGGTTATCAGGGTATTCTGTGTCCGAAAGCTCTGTAAGAACGGCTATGTTAGAAACATTTCCTACTACTTCCGTTGTAAGTTGGTCAAGCGCTGTTTCACTTGAACAACTTATTATCAATCCTAAAAACACGAGTGCGTATGTTATTTTCATGGAACAAAAATAGTCATTCGATGTAGGACAATTGTTTTTTTTTAATCAGCACTAGTAATATGTGCTGATATAACTCTGTTGTAATGTTAACTCAACAACAATAATTGTACTTTGGTACTCCGAAAATGCACTTAGACGACCAATCATTTCTTGAATTAAGCAGAAAGAACAAGGATAAAGCCTTCAACTACCTAGTGGATGCGTATTCGTCTAAAATCTTCAATACATGCATCAACTTAATTCGGAACAGAGAAGATGCCGAAGACGTTACGCAAGAAGTTTTTACAGCAGTCTATCTTTCGTTGGATAGGTATGGTGGAGATTCAAAATTATCCACTTGGATCTATTCAATTGCCTTAAACAAATCAAAAGAATTTTTGAGAAAGAAGATGCGGAAGAAGCGATCGGGAATGATGACGACTTTGGAAAAAGATGATTCTCATATTGTTCCAACGGCTACTATTGAATTCGATCATCCAGGCGTATTATTGGAAAATAAAGAACGAACTCAAATACTTTTTGACGCAATAGATCAGTTGGCAGAGAATCAAAAAATCGCATATACGATGCATAAAATTGAAGGGATTAGCTACTCTGAAATAGCTGAATTAACACAGCTTTCAGTATCTTCAGTGGAATCCTTGATGTTTAGAGCGAAAAAGAAATTACAGCAGCTTCTAGAGGATTATTATAAAGAAAATGAAAAGTAAACACAAGTTTACGAACAAATTAACGACTAATAGAATATGAACGAAGAAAGAAATAGAGCGGAAGATACGATGAACATGGGAGATCATGTGCAGCGTGTTACTCCTTCTAATGACCTTATGAATCGTCTCAAGGCAATCCCGAGTCAAATGAAACAGGGATATGATACAATTCCAAAAAGGGTGGTATGGATGGCTGCAGCAAGCATTGTTTTGTTGATAGGGCTCAATTTTTTATCTCTAATTAATTACAAGGAGTCTCAAACAGACTCACCATCGACTGAAACTGTCAATGATTCTTATTTCTCTCATATGAACAACGTATAACGATGAAAGGAACAAAATTTTACAAACTAATAATTATCGCACTTGTCTTACTGAACATAGGCACATTGGCTTATTTTCAGTTGACAAAACCGCCGCACCCGCCAAAACCGAATCATGGTGACCTTGGAAGGCAATTAGAATTGAAAGGTGAGGCCAAATCGAAAGTAGACGCTTTGGAAAAAGAGCACCACAAGGATAAAAAGGTTTTGATCCATAGAGATCATGACTTGCACAGAAAATTATTCAATAGAATTGGAAGCGGTCAACCAACGCATGATCTTCTCGATCAAATCAATAAAAACAAAGAAGAAATTGAGTCAATGACATTTGTTTTCTTTGATGATGTTACTGAATATTGCAACGAAAAACAAAAGAAAAAACTGATCGAATTTGTTCAAAAACGTCTGAATAGAATTCGCCCTGGACCGCCACCTCCAAGAAGGTAATATGAAATTTGTCCTATTCTGATGTTGCGTGGAGCAACGAATACTATAGCCCAAAAAGATGTTTCAGGAGCAATAGATGTTGATTTAGATCCAATATTAGGAATGTATTGAACTTGGAGCTCTGTATATACCAACTTTAAATTGGAAGGAAAAAATTGTGCCTTTATTTCATTTTTCACCACCACTGCTAAACCGCTAAGAATAAGTGCCCATAAAAACTCATTTTATTAATGTTTGTGGTGACAATGAGAAAACTATTGCTCCCTCTAATCCATACCCATCTAGAGCTTGACTTTTATGCCGTTCTTTTGGGTCATTAATCATTCTACCTTCTTGAAATGTATAAGTAGGCCCGAAACGAAAACTCAATTTTGAAAATCGGCAGTCAAACATAAACTTCGCTTTTGCAAAGAATCGAAATTTGTCAACTCTAGGATTTTCCAATAACGTACTTTCATCGCACTCTACTTTTCCTTTATTTGAATAACATCCTCTTTGGCGACTGAACATTGCACTCCCAATTGTGACACTTGCCAAAGGGCTTATTATTGACGAGCCGTTTAAAATTCGTTTTGAGGCCGTTATTGAAGATTGAAACACGTCCATTTTTCTATAAAGATTCGTATAAACAGATAAGCTCTGCATATTGACATATCCAATTCCTACGTTAACGCTGAAGCCATTATTGTATTCTATTCCTGGGGCAAAACTAAACGCTGTATAGCGGGTGCGTACATCTTCAAATATACCGCCAGAAGAATTGACATTAATGATATAATTACTTTGAGAATAAGTAATAAGAGAGCTGGTTAAGGCGATAATTAATATGAAAAATCTCATGCTTGATGTTTTAAATTTTTCAACCAATCTACAGCCTATACACCTATAGATCAAGCACTAAATTCCGAACGTAGCAATTCTTTCATTTTACGTTAATCGAGTTTCTAGTTCGATAAATAGTTGCGGTTCTCATCGATCTCATTAAATTCAAGGACTCATTGATTCAGGTGCAATCAACAATGCAACTAGGTATTATTTTCCCGAACGTAATAACAGAATTAATTGTAGCCAAGTTGGCGAATTGATCAGCGAAAAGACGCTGTTTAGATTGATTTATATGGTTAGAAAAGAGGAACTATTACTAAAATTCACGAAGGATAAACGATAGCATATTTTGATTTTTTACCGTTTATTCTAGAACGTCTTTTGTGAAAGGATTAATAGGCGACCTAACAACACAAGTGGTTTTTGAATAAATGCTTTTCATGAAAGTGCTCTTTAGAAGGTGCAGCGACCTTTTAAGTTCACGCTGTTATTCAATAACCCATAAGAAGAAGGTTTCTTTATAATAAATCGATAGAGATCGTTAATCCACTTCTAATTTGAAATTGTATCGAAGTTTGCAATACTTCCCAACGTTCTATTTGTTTTTTGGCCTGCCTTGGAAACTCTTTTTCTTATTGAAATCACGTTTCTTATTCTTGATATTATTGTTGTTGTAGTTCCCTTTGTTTCCAGAATTCGCGCTCTTTTCGCGCCAAACAGGTCCAGGACCCAATTCCTCTGGTGGCTGCAATTTTTCAATCGATGATTCAATCAGCTTCTCGATGTTTCGAAATTTGTACATGTCCTTATCCGTAACAAGTGTGAATGCTTCACCTTTGGTATTTGCACGCGCTGTTCTACCTACACGGTGAACGTAATCCTCGGCATCATGTGGCACATCATAGTTGATCACCATGTTAATCTCCTTGATGTCAATTCCACGGCTCATTACGTCAGTCGCAACAAGAATACGCACGCGTTTTGATCTGAATTTTCTCAAAAGTTCTTCTCGATCGGCTTGAACCAAATTCGATGAAATCCCAGATGCGGGAAAACCAGCACGTTTTAAATCACGTGAAATTTGATTGACTTTATTCTTCGTCGAAGTGAAAATGATAATACTATCATGATCCTTTCTCTCCGATAAAATATGTGTGATAATTTTTACTTTTTGTTCATCGAAACACATGTAAACCGCTTGCTTTACTCCGGCTGCTGGTTTCGAAATTGAAAGTGCAATCTCCTTAGGATTATGCATTGTCAACTTTGCCAATTTCTTAATGTCGTTTGGCATTGTTGCACTAAACATTAAGTTTTGACGCTTTTCTGGAAGGTAAGACATAATTGTTTTCAAATCATCACTGAAACCCATGTCTAACATACGATCGGCTTCATCCAAAACAAGATGCTTTAGTTCATCAAGCTTAACATAACCCAATTTTAAATGCGAAATAAGTTTTCCTGGAGTGGCAACAACAACATCCACTCCTGCGTCTAAAGCATCTTTTTGAATCGACCACTCTTTACCTCCACCACCTCCGTAGATCGCAATTGAACCTACAGAAACAAAATAGGACAAGCCTTCAATTTGCTTTTCAATTTGAATTGCCAATTCACGCGTTGGAACAATAATCATTGTATCAATGCTTGAATCTTTCTTTCCAACAAGTTTGTTTAGAATAGGTAAAACGAAGGCTCCTGTCTTACCTGTTCCTGTTTGGGCACACGCAATTAGATCTTCATTATTTAAAATAATCGGGATGGCTAGTTCTTGAATTGGAGTAGCATCTTCGAAGCCCATATAGGACAATGCTTCTAATAATTCAGGCTCGAGTTTAAGGTCTGTAAATTTCATTGTCGTGAAGATAACTATTCAAAACGACAATGTGGCCACAGACCACATAGAGCATTGCATTTATTTGGTGCTATGAATTGATTATCGGAAAATGGAAAACAAAAAAAAGCGACGGTCCTGCACTCTGTGGCTTTTACAACTATAAAATATCCCTCTTAAATGACAATTGAAGAAGAGAAGATAGAATGCTAATTATTAAGTAGGGCTTTTTTAACGAGATCGGCAATTACCTTCCCGTCTGCTTTGCCTGCAAGTTTTCCAGACAACATTCCCATCACTTTCCCCATGTCTTGAGGTCCGGAAGCTCCTGTTGTTAGAATTGCTGCATCTACTTCTACTTTGATGTCTTCCTCTGACATCATTTCTGGCATATAAGCGCCTATTACTATTGCTTGGAACTTTTCATCCGCTGCAAGGTCCTCACGCCCTTCTTTGATATACAAATCGTATGTTTCCGTACGTTGCTTGTACAATTTCATAACAATTTTCATTGCTGTTTCGTCAGACACTTCTCCTGAACCAGAAGTAGCTTCTAACAACAATTTTGATTTGATATCTCTAAGTGCCGCTAACTTTTCTTTCTCTCGCGCCAACATCGCTGTTTTGATGTCTGCGTTGATTGTTTCTAAGAATCCCATTAATCTACGTTATCGTGTAAGAAAGAATTATTTCCACTTAATGAAGAACCTTTCTCATCGTTCGACACGCTGAAACGACTTGTGTTATCCTCTTCACTTGGTATTGACTCATCTAAAATGATATTTCTACGAATGTAAGCTGGCTCATTTTCCAAATCTTGAATACCATCCGCTTTTTTCAAACGCTGTGTGTACTCTTGAATTTTAGATAGACGTTCTTTCGAACGCTCTTGTTGAACCTTTGGAGAAACTGATTCCTTAGTATTAACTGTATCCAAATCCATTTCTTCCATATCGTCTTCCAAAGTGAACCGTTTAACTTCTTCTTTAGGCTCTTCAACCTTCAATAAAGGTTCGTCAGCTTCTTCAGTAGTATTTGTTACGTTCCAATCTAGATCCAACTCTTCTTTATCTTTAGTCTCTGCATCCTCTTGGTAGGTTTGACCTACGAATCCATTCCAAGATTGTGATGGAGTTTCTTTTACTTCCACTTCCGTTTCAGATTTTAAGAATGGCTCATCTTCTGCAACAATTTCTTTCGCTCCAGCCCAAGGGATAGCTTGTGTTGGAGAATTCATTGGTGCTAAAACCTCGTTCTTTTTATCTTCTTCTAATGTTGTTACGTTCTTCTTAGGAGCAGTTTCAAATCCTGTAATTGGCGTTGATTGGAAACCAGTAGCGATTACAGTAACGCTTATTTTATCTCCTAAAGAACCGTCTTTAGCATGACCAAAGATTACATCTGCAGTTGAACCAGCAGCATCCTGAATGTAATCCGTGATTTCTGTAATTTCGTCCATCAATACTTCTTTATCACCATACGTAATGTTCAACAATACATATTCTGCACCGCTAATATCATTATCATTTAATAATGGAGATTCAAGTGCTTGCTCAACTGCTTTAATTGCTCTATTATCACCCTCAACTGCTGCGCTTCCCATAATGGCAACACCACTATCACGCATTACAGTATTTACATCATTGAAATCGACGTTGATTGCTCCAGTTACTGCAATTACTTCTGCAATACCTTTAGCAGCAGTGGCTAAGATCTCATCTGCTTGTGTGAAAGCCTCTCCAATAGAAAGATTTCCAGTAATTTCTCGTAAACGTTCGTTATTAATAACAAGTAATGTATCAACACTTTGACGCATTTCTTCCAATCCTGCTTCTGCTTGAATACGACGTTTTCTTCCTTCAAAGTTGAAAGGTACCGTAACGATTCCTACAGTAAGTATTCCGAGTTCTTTGGCCACTTGAGCAATTACAGGCGCTGCACCAGTTCCAGTTCCCCCACCCATTCCGGCAGTGACGAACACCATTTTTGTGTCTTTACTTAAGAATTCTCTAATTTCTTCAATGTTTTCAACAGCTGCGCTCTTTCCGATTTCCGGTAAAGAACCTGCCCCACGACCTTCTGTTAAAGATGGCCCAAGTTGAATTTTATAAGGTACTGGAGAAATATCCAATGCTTGTAAATCAGTATTACAAACGATGAAATCAACTCCTACAATTCCTTCTGAAAACATATGGTTTACAGCGTTTCCACCTCCACCTCCAACACCGATCACTTTAATGATTGATGGCTGGTTGTCTTTTGGTAAATCAAAATCCATTTTATTCTATTTTTTAGTTGTTGTCTTCTTTTCTTGTGACTATTAACTAGGGTCACTTCCCGTTGTTTCAAAAAATTAACCTTGGAGGTCACTTTCCATCACCAAGACTTCGTCCGCTTAGTCTTCAACTTCAAACCAAGTTTTTCCTTTCTGCATTAATGAGTCAAAGAAAGATCCTCTTTTTTTCGTTGTTGATGTTATTACATCTCCTGCACTTGCAGCTTCTGCTTCTACAGATTTTTCTAAATCTTCAAATCCCTTATGAACAAGTCCAATACCAGTTGCATACATCGGACTTTTAATCGCCTCGTTGTTTGTATTAGCCAAGTGCTCCGTTGGATATCCAATTCTAGAATCCATTCCAGTAACATATTCAAACAATTGCGTGATGTGTTTTAATTGTGATCCACCGCCAGTAACTACAATACCACCAATTAATTTTTTCTCATAACCAGAGTTTCTGATTTCAAAATGAACAAGATCAATGATCTCTTCCATTCTTGCTTGAATGATGCTTGCTAAGTTTCTGATTGTAATTTCTTTTGGAGCACGACCTCTCAAACCAGGAATTGCTACAACTTCGTTTTCTTGACTTTCACTAGCAAGAGCAGAACCAAATTTTTGCTTCAATTTTTCAGCTTGACGTTTCATGATCGTACATCCCTCCTTGATATCGTCAGTGATTACGTTACCACCAAATGGAATAACAGCTGTATGACGAATAATTCCTTCATGGAAAATTGCAACATCTGTTGTACCACCTCCTATATCTACTAGAACTACACCTGCTTCTTTTTCTTCATCAGTAAGAACAGCGTCTGCTGATGCTATAGGCTCTAGAATAATGTCTTTCACTTTCAATCCTGAACGTTCAACACACTTGTGGATGTTCATAGAGGCACCAATGTTTCCAGTTATAATATGGAAGTTCGCCTCTAAACGAACACCTGACATTCCAATAGGATCTTTGATTCCTACTTCGTTATCAATGATATACTCTTGGGGTAAAACGGTAATAATTTCTTCACCAGGAGGCATTGCCATTTTGTACATGTCATCAACCAAACGATTGATATCTTCTTGAGAAATTTCACTTTCGATATTCGTTCTTGTATGAATACCTCTGTGTTGAATGCTCTTAATATGTTGACCTGCGATACCAACGTTCACAGTTTTAATCTTCAATTTTCCTTCGGTACGCTCTTCTGCTTCCGCAACGGCACCGTTGATTGATTGGATCGTTTTTTCGATATTGGAAACCATTCCACGCATCACGCCAAGGGACTCTGTCTTTCCCATTGACAAAATCTCGATCTTTCCGTGCTCGTTCTTACGCCCAACAAAACATGCAATTTTCGTTGTCCCAATATCCAATCCTACTACTACTTTACCCATTGGTTTCTTTTTTCTTGCAAACTATTTGATCCTCATACTTCAGGCTTATCTCCTTGTAGGTATCCCAACCAGCATAAGGCATCGCTTCTTTATAAAATATTCTAAGCTTCTTGAACTTCTCTGAAACTTCCTTGTCAGAATAAGCGGAACCAAAGATTATCTTTTGATCTCCTATCAGCGGCACCAATACAAAGTCGCCGTTCTTTTTTAAGTGAATCTGACCTATGAGTGAGCGGAATAAGGGATCATCACAAACATACCTTGAAATACGATAGATATCATCGAGCTTCCGAATACTTTTCAAGGAATCATTGTTAATAATATCGTCCACCGAAACGGATTGAATTCGATCCGAAATATCTCCTGTAATTACCAGAACTCTAGCAGCATGCCGACGTGAAACTTCCATCGTAACTCCTTCACTATCTAGATAAAATGAACCTCCAAATTTATTGTAAATTCTAGCGATTGGTTTTCTCGTTTCAACGTCAATTTCCCAATTTCCTCCAAGCAGGGAAAACACCTTAACAGCTTTCACTTGTGAAATCTTTCTCAAATGCGCTTCAATCTTCTCCACGTCTAGCTCCCCTCTTGTTTGACTCTCCCACACCAGTCCTTCATATCGTAACTCTTCAAGCGCCTCATCACTTGTAATAAATTCGTTCTCACCATTCACATGGACCTTAATCACAGGATCTTCGAGCACTTTTTCGCTTTGAGCTTTTTGCGATATAATCACAAGCACAACAACACATAATCCGAAGAAAGACCACAATGCTATTTTTAACCAATTCTTCATAAGACAAATTCAGTTTTTAATTGTGGAACGATTCTGTCGATATCTCCGGCACCGATGGTCAAAAGGACCATCGGATCATTTGATCTTTCGGTTTTTGGATCGTTCGATTTTAGATATTGAACCGCTTCGTCTGGGGACATTACTTTTTTGCACGTAATGCTTATTTTGGCTAACAACGCTTCACTTGTGATTCCTGCGATAGGTTCTTCTCTTGCGGGATAAATTGGAAGTAAAATCACTTCATCGAGTTGGCTTAATTCAAAAGCAAATTCGTCCAAGAAATCACGGGTTCGGGTAAATAAATGCGGTTGAAATACGCCTGTAATTCTTTGATTTGGATAAAGCAATCTCACGGATGAGACCAACGCTTTTATTTCGGTTGGATGATGCGCGTAATCATCAATATAGACAAAATTGTCTTCTTTAACGTGATATTCAAAACGACGTTTGACTCCTAAAAATGATTTCAATCCGTGGCGAATGACTTCTTCCGTTACACCCAACTTTAAGCAGAGTGCAATACACGCAATGGCATTTTCAGCGTTGTGCAAGCCAGGAACACCCAATTCGATGTCATTCCAGTTTCCATCCGGCGTTTTAAGATCAATCAAGAAACGACCATTTTCAAACCGAGGATTTATTCCGCTGAAATCGGCATCTTGATTCAAAGCGTAGGTAATCTCATTCGGATGATTCAAAACAACATCAGCGTGTCGAACCAAATAACCTTCTGGATCAATTCGATTAACGTACTCCCTGAATCCAATTAAGAAATCGTCATTATTTCCATAAATATCTAGATGGTCCGCATCCGTTGACGTGATGATTGATGCAAAAGGGTTTAGCTGTAAAAATGAACGGTCAAACTCATCAGCCTCTACTACAGTAAGGTTGCTATCACCGCTAACGAAATTAGAATTGAAATTTGTACTAATCCCCCCTAAAAAGGCATTACACTTCAATTCAGACTCGTTTAACAAGTGCGCTAAAATGGCACTAGTCGTAGTCTTTCCATGCGTTCCCGCAACACCAAATGCCTTTGAATCTCTCGTGATCATTCCCAAAACTTCAGCACGTTTCTTTACGGCATATCCGCTGTATTGAACATGCAATAATTCACCAAAATTGATGGGAATGGCTGGTGTATATATAACTAATGTAGTTTCAATATTTTTAAAATCTTCTGGAAGAGAAGGTCCAAAATCTTCGTAATGAATTTCGATTCCTTCTTTTTCTAAAAGAGCTGTTAAGAGTGTTGGTGTTTTATCATAACCACCGACTTTCCATCCTTGGAAATTGAAATACCGGGCTAGTGCTGACATACCGATTCCGCCTACCCCGATGAAGTAAGCCCCGTTGAAATGATTGATATTTAAATCTTCGTTACTCAATTACTTTGCAATTTTTTCAAGTTCATCTACAATTTCTACCGTAGCGTTTGGTTTCCCTAATGGCTGAATGTTTTTAACAAGACCTTCACAGGCGTATTCATTTTCAATAAGCTCTAACGTCTCTGGAATCAATTGTTCTTTTGCTTCGACATCCTTCACGAGGATTGCTGCATTTTTCTCTACCAAGGTCATTGCATTTTTCGTTTGATGGTCTTCGGCAACATTTGGTGAAGGAACCAAAATCGCTGGCTTGTGTATTAAGCATAATTCCGAAACAGAAATCGCACCCGCTCTGGAAATAATCACGTCTGCCATTGCGTAAGCAAGATCCATTCGCATAATGAACTGAACCATTTTTACATTGCCCATTTCCGTATCTTTCAATTGTTCAACCAAACGCGCGTTGTACAATTTACCGCACTGCCAAAGAACCTGTACCCCAGACTCTGCCAACAAGTCCAAATCTTTAACAATGCTTTCATTCAAGGTTCTCGCCCCCAAACTTCCACCAATAATTAGAATCGTTTTTTTATTGGGATCAAAGCCGTATTCCTTGTATGCTTCTTCTCTTTTCCCAATGATATCGACCATGTCATTTCTGATCGGATTCCCTGTCAATATAATTTTATCCGTAGGGAAGAAACGCTCTAAGCCTTCATAAGCAACACAAATCACTTTAGCTTTTTTAGAGAGGATCTTATTCGTTTTTCCAGCAAATGCATTTTGCTCCTGCAGTGCCGTTGGAAATTTCAACATTGATGCCGCTTTTAAGGTCGGGCCACTTGCATAACCTCCTACACCTACAACTACATCAGGATTGAACTTTCGAACGATTTTCTTTGCTTTCAATACACTTTTTATAATCTTGAAAGGAAGCAAGAAGTTTGACAAAGCCAACTTCCGTTTAAATCCAACAATCTCAAGCCCTTCGATTTTATATCCTGCCTGTGGAACTTTTTCCATTTCCATTTTTCCAGCTGCGCCAACGAATAAAATTTCGGCATCTGGATTTCTACGTTTGATTTCATCCGCAATGGCGATTGCAGGAAAAATATGTCCTCCTGTTCCTCCTCCTGATACTATTGCCTTTTTGATCATAACTTAAACGTTTTCAAGAATTTCTTCCTCTTCCAGTTCCTCATCCGATGTATTTGCCTGCTCCTCCGTTTTCGGTCTAATTTGTTTGTTTGCAATACTCTGAACCATTCCAAGCCCAAGACATGTCATGATCATTGCAGACCCCCCCATTGCAAGCAATGGCATGTTTTGTCCGGTAACTGGGAACAAACCCGTGCAAACGAGCATATTCACAGCAGCTTGACTGAGTATAATCACTCCTATTCCAATACAGAGATAGGTTTCAAATAGACTATCGGCATTTAGGCCAATCCTCATTATCCGGAAAAGCAAAATGAGATACAGCAGCAGCAGTACTCCAGCGATTATAGGACCAAATTCTTCCACAAAACTGGCATAGAAAAAATCTGCATAAGCTTCCGGCAAGTATTCTTTCAACTGTCCGTCTCCAACACCTTGACCTCCAAAAATGCTGATTTGATCCCAATCTCCAACCCAATTCACACGACCGTTGTAGATTGCTAATTCGGAATTCATTGCCTGCGCATTATCTTGCGCACTGCCATCATCTGCAATTTTATTTTGATACCGATTCACCCACGTCTCCCATCTCGGTAAAAGTTTCAAATCCGGAGCTGATATGTGTATCAAAACAATAAACATAAACAACGCGATACCACCACCAATAAGGCTCAGGATTTTCAAAATAGGAACACGACCTAGGAAAAGGAGTGCAAGTGAGATAGCAAATAGAATTGCTGCAGTAGAAAAATTGTCCTTGACAATCAGTCCACAAATAATAACAATCGGAATAACGACGGGCCAAAAACCATTTCGCCAATCGTTGAGTACATCCTTCTTTTTCATCAATAACCTGGACACATACAAGACCAGCGCAAGCTTTGCAAAATCGGATGATTGAAAGGTTAACCCTACGAATGGTATTTTAACCCAACGTCCTGCATCGTTCACTTTCATTCCAAAAAAGAAGGTAAAAATGAGAAGTGCCACCGCGAGATAAAACCCAAATTTGGCCAGTTGCGGGAAATACTTTGGATTGGTTCGATGCACCCAAAACATAACTCCTAAACCGATAATAACATAAATAAAATGCTTGAACAAGTACTTAAATGGCGTGCCTCCCTCGATTTTAACGAGAATAGGGACAAAGCTATACACGCTAACTAAAGAGAATGCCAGCAAGAGGAACGTAATGATCCAAATCACACGGTCGCCTCCAAGATATTTAAGTACTTTATTCATTTAATTCCAACTTTCTACAAATGCATTGAAGTCATTGACATCCTTAACCACCTCGTTTCCTTCAGTAGTAAATAAAAATATTCTTCTTTGCTGTTCTAATGATTGAACGAGTTTTAATGCTGACTCAAGGCTTCCAACCCCTGCCACTTTTTCTAAATTGACAATCGCAGCTTCATTCAATTTTAAATGTGCTTGATCGTAAACAATCGCCGTTTCCATTGTATCCAATACTTCTGGATAATAGTTACAAGCACATTTAATCTGCTCGTGCTTCCCAACCCAGACAACCGGGAATGGGAAAGATGCAATTGCCGTTGATAAAGCTTCAAAATGTGGGTTGGCCCACGAGAACACATCCATCCCTCTCCATTTACCATGAGCCTGCATAGAATCGAGTGAACGCGCCCTTTCGAGTCCTTCTTTCCTTGCCCGAAGGAGTTCCTCTTGCGCAGTATGAGTGGATTGAACTTTCTTCATATTATAATAATCTAACTGCTTTCTTAAATTCGTTTCCTCTTTCTTCGTAGTTCTCAAACAAATCAAAACTTGCACAAGCTGGAGAAAGAAGAACCGTTTCGTCTTTTTTGGCCAATCGGTATCCATAAGCAACAGCTTCCATCGCTGAACATGCTTCGTAGATTTCAATATTACACCCGCTAAAAGCTTCGATGATTTTCGAATTGTCTTTACCAAGGCATACGATTGATTTTACTTTTTCATCAACCAATTGCGTTAATTCTGAGTAATCGTTTCCTTTATCTACACCTCCAACGATCCAAACAGTTGGTTTGTCCATGCTCTCAAGCGCGAACCATGTAGAGTTAATATTTGTTGCTTTTGAATCATTGATGAATTCGATTCCGTGTACTTTCGCCACGAACTCCAATCGATGTTCAACGTTTACGAAATCACCCAAGCTCTCTCGGACGGATTCCTTTCTAATTTCGAGGATTCTGGAAGCGATTCCAGATGCCAAGGAATTCTGTGCATTGTGTTTACCTTTTAAGGCTAAATCGTGAATTGACATAGTGAATTGTTTGTTTATGTTTATTGTTAGTTGTTTCTTTTCTAAGTACCCACCTACTTCTATTTCTTCTTTTAAAGAAAATGGTGCTTGTCTCGCGTGAATTATCTTCGCTGCTGCCTTCGGCGGTGTTCGAGACTCGATTTGTTGCTTTATAATTGGATCATCGTAATTGTAAATGAACCAGTCTTCAGCAGTTTGGTTTTGGACAATTCGCATTTTTGATCTTGCGTAATTCTCCATTTTGTATTCATATCGATCTAAATGGTCCGGCGTAATATTCATAAGCATCGCTATATCTGCTTTGAACTCGTACATATCGTCCAATTGGAAAGAACTCAGTTCCAACACGTACCAATCGAAAGTTTTTTCAGCAACCTGCTTCGCGAAACTTTTACCGATATTTCCAGCCAACCCAACATTTAAACCGGCATTTTTTAAGATATGATACGTCAACATTGCCGTTGTTGTCTTACCATTACTTCCAGTAATACAGATTGTTTTTGCTTCGTTGTAAAATCCAGCGAATTCGATTTCTGAAACCACTTTTATACCGGCTTCTTTCAATGCCTTTACCGGCGCTGCCGTGTTTGGAATCCCAGGTGACTTCACAACTAAATCGGCTTTCAAAAGCTCTTCCATTGTATGCATTCCTTCTTCCCATTTCACGCCCAAATGAATAATTGCTGCTTTAAACTTTTCATTGATTGAACCAAAATCTGAAACAAATACCGTCCACCCCATTTTCTTAGCGAGAACAGCTGCTCCAACGCCGCTATCGCCTGCACCTAGAATTACGATATGTCCAGATTCAATTTTCATCTTTATTTTGACTGCTTCAAAAAGCGAAGCCTATCTTACTTTTAATGTTACAATTGTGATTACCGCTAGAAGAATTGCGACAATCCAGAAGCGTGAAACAATTTTTGCTTCGTGCATTCCTTTTTTCTGATAATGATGATGCAACGGTGCCATAAGGAAAATCCTACGTCCCTCACCACTTCTCTTTTTAGTGTATTTAAACCAACCCACTTGCATGATTACCGACAAGTTTTCGATTAAGAACACTCCACATAAGATTGGAATTAGCAGTTCTTTACGAATGGAAATTGCAAACACGGCAATTATTCCACCCAAAGCCAAACTTCCTGTATCTCCCATGAAAACTTGAGCTGGATAAGAATTGTACCAGAGGAAACCCACACATGCTCCGACAAAGGCCGAAATAAAGATTACCAACTCCTCGGCATCTGGGATGTACATCACATCCAGGTAATCGGCGAAATGAACGTTGGTGGATACATACGCTAAAATGGCCAATGAAATCCCGACAATAGCCGAGGTCCCGGTGGCAAGCCCATCAAGACCATCTGTCATGTTTGCTCCATTTGAAACTGCAATAACAATAAATATTACAACAGGGATAAACAGCAGCCAGCCCCAAGTTCCCATCCAATCACCAACAAGCCAATTGTAGTTGAACTCATTGTTACTTACGAAGGGAATTGTAGTGGTCATGTCGTCCGTTTCAATCCACTTTGCCTTAAAAGCTTCATCCTGACCTTCATCGATGTGCATTTTCGTTACGAATTTTTCCCCTGAACGCAGTGTGTAATCTGCATCCACTTTCTTGTGAACTACAACATCGGGATGGAAGTACAGAATTGACCCAACAATTATCCCTACACCGACCTGACCAATAACCTTGAATCGTCCCGCGAGACCTGCCTTGTTCTTTTTGAAAACTTTGATATAATCATCAATAAATCCAATTGCGCCCAGCCAAAGTGTTGCGATTATCATTGTTATTACATAAATGCTGTCTAAACGAGCAAACAATAATGTTGGAATAAGAATCGCTGCAAGTATTATCAAACCGCCCATAGTTGGCGTTCCTTGTTTCGCCATTTGACCTTCAAGACCTAAGTCACGAACCGTTTCACCGATTTGTTGCTTTTGAAGTAAACCAATCAATCTCTTTCCGAATAGCATCGAAATAATCAGCGATGTGATCAAGGCCATTGCAGCACGAAATGAGATGTAATCGAACAATCCTGCCCCAGGAAAATTCATCTCGTCTAAATATTGAAATAAGTAGTACAACATTATTTATTGAGTTTGGTAAATAATTCTTTTATCGTTTGTAAATCATCAAAGTCGTGGCGAACCCCTTTGATTTCTTGGTATTTTTCATGACCTTTTCCAGCGATCAAAATGATATCGTTTGGTTCGGCCATCGTAACTGCTGTTTTTATTGCCTGTTCTCTGTCCGTAATTGAAAGCGCTTTTTTATAATTGGCAGCATCAACACCTTCCATCATCTCATCAATAATTGCATTTGGATCTTCCGAACGGGGATTGTCAGAAGTAAGAATGACACGGTCTGATCTTTCACAAGCAATTGATGCCATGACTGGTCGTTTAGCTCTATCACGATCTCCGCCACACCCAAAAACAGTGAAAACAGTTTCGTTTTTAGTACGGATATTATCAATCGTTCTCAAGACATTATCCAATGCATCTGGCGTATGAGCATAGTCTACAATTGCAATGACACCGCTATCACTTCTAATGTATTCGAAGCGACCGTCAACGGATTGGAGCTCGCTGATCACTGTTAAAACTTCAGTTTCATCTTCGCCTAATTCTTGCGAAACTCCGAAAACGGTCAATAAATTGTAAGCATTGAAATCGCCAATCAATTTTGTCCAAAGCTCTTTGCCATTGATTAATAAAACCAATCCTGAAAATTGATTCTCCAACACTTTGGCTTTGTAATCACTCATCGACTTTAGTGAAGAGGTTCTCTTCTTCGCCTTCGTGTTTTGAAGCATTACAAGTCCGTTCTTATCGTCTTCATTCGTCAAGGCAAAAGCCCCCTTCGGCAGCTCGTCAAAGAACCTTTTTTTCACATTGATATATTCTTTGAATGTTTTGTGGTAATCCAAATGATCGTGTGTGATGTTGGTGAACACACCACCCGCGAAAGTCAATCCCGCGATTCTATTTTGATGAATTGCGTGCGAACTCACCTCCATGAAACAATGTGAAACCCCTTCTTCCACCATATCGAATAGCAACTGGTTCAATGAGATAGGATCTGGTGTTGTGTGCGTCGATGGAATATCTCTATCGCAAATTTTATTGACAACCGTTGAAATCAAACCGCATTGAAAACCAAGTTTTGAATACAAATTGAAAAGCAAGGTTGTGATCGTCGTTTTTCCATTCGTTCCTGTAACTCCAATCAGCTTCAATTTCTTAGAAGGCTCACCGAAGAAATTACCCGCCATAATTGCAAGCGCTTTGTGCGAGTCTTCAACAACGATCAATTGCACACCTTCATTTACCTCAACTTCTTTTTCAGAAATCACAACGGCGCATCCCTTATCACAAACATCTTGGACAAAGTCATGACCATCTCTCGCTACCCCTTTGATCGCAAAGAAAACAGATCCTTCAACCACTGTTCTTGAATCGAATGTTAGCGATTGAACCTCAACGTTCGTTACTCCTGTAACAAGCTTGATATTTACACCATATAATATGTCTTTCAACAACTGCATTACTTCATCTTTATTTCTACCACTCCACCGCCATACACCTGCACACCGGGAGCGAGAGATTGTTCAACTACTTTTCCATAGCCACTTATTTTGGCTACCATCCCTGTACATTCAATGAGATAAACAGCATCTTTGGCCGTCATCCCTTTGACATTGGGAACTGTTTTTTTTCCAATATACCTGCGCATCATTTCTACATGATCCAATTTTGTATTTGTGCTCACCCAACTTGCAACTTCTTCCATTTTATATGGGATATTTAGACTCTTGTAACATTGAACTAAATCGTGGCTGTTTCCATCAACTGAAATCGGCATTCCTTCCTCAACCCCTCCTTGATTCACCGGCTTGTGATACTTCAAACTCGATGCATAGACCTTGTTCGCAATTGATGTGAACACAGTTCCTGAAACCGTTGCTCCGTAGATGTTCTTCCCTGGAGCTGAAACGACTACTATACATGAGTAAATCGGATCTGTTGCGGGGAAATAACCAACAAATGATGCTTGGTATTTTTTTTCTCCTCCGGAATTGGTTCTATCAATAATGTGAGCCGTTCCTGTTTTTCCAGCGATATCAAAAAAGGCAGAATTGATTTTACTTCCTGTTCCTCTCTTCATTACACCAAAAAGACACTCCTGTAAGTCGATTATTGTTGTTGGCGAGCAAATCTGATTGATCATAACATCTGGCTCAAACTTTTTAACAAGATCATTTCCTCTGTAAATCTCTTTTACGAACTGCGGCCTAAGCAATCTCCCATTGTTCGCTACCGCATTATAGAAAGCCAATGTTTGAAGCGGAGTTTGTTGAAAACCATACCCAACAGCCATCCACGGCAATGAAATCCCCGACCATTGTGAATCACCAGGCTCGTGCATAACTGGACTTCTTTCACCCGAAATAGAAATGCCTAGTTTCTTATCCAAACCAAATTGTTTCAAGCGTCTGATGTATGCGCTGGGATCTGATTTATAGGCATCGTTTATGATTTCCGTAAAGACGTTCGATGATTTTTCAAATGCCTTTTGAATTGTTATTTCTCCATAACCCACTCCATTGTTCGAATCATCCATTCGAGCATTGTAGAATTTGTAGACTCCATGGGCATTCACTTTATCCGTTAACTTTACTTTTCTATCTTCTAAAGCAGCCATCAGAGACGCTAACTTAAATGTTGAGCCGGGAACTTCTGGGGTACCGATGGCATGATTAAATGACTCATAATACCTTCCATCTTTAGCATCCTTACTCAAGTTTACCATTGCTTTGATCTGTCCTGTTTTGACATCCATCACAATCACACAACCTTTTTCAGCGTTTTCAGCTACCAATTGATTCATCAGTTCTGTGTGCGCCACCTCTTGGATATCCATATCAATTGTTGTTACAATCGTTGCACCCTCAACAGCTTCTTTAGTGATTACGCCCGTTTTTTTCCAACCCGTCGAAATTTGCTGTTCAATCTCTTCTCCTGGCTCTCCTGCGAGGAAACTTTCAAAAGCCTGTTCTATTCCAACCTTATCCATTTTCTGTTTCTCCTCATTCCACTTTATGTAGCCAAGCGTTCTTCTCAAATACTCGCCATGCGGCAGCACTCTTTCAATCACTTCTTCATTATCAATTATCCCCCCTTTAAATCGGCCCAATTCAAAAATTGGCAATTTGTTCAATTTCTTGCGGACATCATTTGAGACCTTTTGATGGATTTTCAAATACCGCCTTCCAGCTTCTCTAGCACTTCGTATTTCAGTACTATAATCACTAGCCGATTTGTTCGGAAACAATTTATGAAGCCCTTTGCACAGAGCGCTCAAATCCTTATCCAAAACATCTTGAGCAATAACCGTTGGATCAATATAGATGTTGTAATATGAAACAGAAGTCACCAATGGCGATCTATTCGCATCAAGGATTTGACCTTTTCTAGATTTACGAAGTGTAGTTCTCGTAGGCAATTTTTGCTCACCACTTGTTGAAGACATAGTTGTTGCATTTCCTCCGTCAAACTGAATACTTACAGTTTTGAAAATGACAATCAACATCAACACAACAAACCCGAAGTAAATCAGGTAAGCGCGCCAGTATATATCTTTCTTTTCGTTCATTTTAATCTCTCTCAATTCGAATCACCTTTGTCGGATTGACCGTTTCTTTTAATCCATCCGATTTCAATTCTTCAATCAATCGTGTCCGCTCTGTTTCTTCCTCTAATCTTGTTTTCACCTCGAAATAATCCGAAGTCGCTTCATCCAACTGCTCTCGTGTTGAATTCACATCTTTCGTCAACTGCTTTCCGTAATACCCTTTCCCAACAACCAAAAGCAAAAGCAGCATTATGAAAAAGATGAAGTTCAAATTGCTAATCATGAACTCTCTTGTGAAAAAATCGCCATTCAAAATCTGCACGAATGCATTCGGTTTTCGCTCCTTAGCCGCTTTCTTTTTTGCTAGCTTCTTCTTTACTTTCTTTTTCTCAGTTGCATCTTGTTCGTCTAACTGAGCCCTGTCTAAAAATTCATTATCCATTGCGTTCAGCTATTCTAAGTTTCGCACTTCGAGCACGACTATTTCTTTCTAATTCTTCTTCATTTGCAACGATAGGATGTCTTACAATCTCATCGAAAGGTTTTAGAACATTCCCGAAAAAATCTTTTTCAATCTTTCCACTTATCGCTCCACGTTTCATATAATTCTTCACCATTCGATCTTCCAAAGAATGGTATGACATCACGACCAATCGCCCTTTTGGACTAAGCACTTCTTCAGTTGCCTCAAGAAAACCTTGAAGAACCCCCATCTCATCATTAACTTCGATTCGAATCGCTTGAAACACTTGTGCGAAATATTTATGTTCTTTAAATTTTGGAGCACAAGGCGTTATGATATCAAGCAAGCCTTGCGTCGTTTTAATCTTTCCGTTCAATCGAGCATTGACAATTGCGTTGACCAATTTCCAAGCGTTAGAAACCTCCCCGTACGCTTTGAAAATTCGTAAGAGTTCTTCTTCAGAATATCCATTAACAACGATTTTCGCAGTGAGCTCACCATTCTGATTCATCCTCATATCCAAGTTAGCTTCACCACGGATAGAAAATCCTCGGTCTTCTTTGTCAAATTGATGCGATGAAACACCTAAGTCAGCCAGAATACCATCAACTTTCTCAACCCCTAACAATCGAAGATGGTTTGAGATGTATGCGAAATTCGCAGCAACAAAATCAAAGTTTGGCGCCTCCCAAGCATTTTTTCGCGCATCAGGGTCTTGATCAAAAACGATCAATCTTCCTTTGGCATTTAATTTTTTAAAAATCTCTTGGGAATGACCACCACCACCAAAAGTGACGTCGATGTAAACTCCATCTGCTTTAATTTCAAGCGCGTCGATGCACTCTTGAAGCATTACCGGTACGTGATAATCTGGTTTATTCGCTGTCATTTTCCAAGTCTCCCATTACTTCATCTGCTAAATCCGCAAAATCCGCCATGGAACCTTCGATCATTTCGAAGTATTTCGACTTGTCCCAGATCTCAATGCGATCGTTGTATGCGATCAGCATTACTTCCTGGTTTAACCCAACACGATCCATGTGCCCAACAGGAACAAGAGCTCTTCCGGCCTTATCCAAGCTCACCAGCTTCGCTCCTTGATGGAACAATCGGTAAAACATTCTGTTTTTGGGTTTGAAAAGGTTCATTTTCGAAAGTTTCGCGCTAACCTTCTCCCACTCGTGAAGAGGGAATAGCGTTAAACAATCTTCAAAACCCTTATTTAACATGAAATCTAACTGAGCCGCAGGAGGAAGCTGCTTCCGTAAACCGGAAGGGAACATGAAACGCCCTTTAGCGTCCATTTTAACCTCGAATTCTCCTACTAAGCCTGCCATGACAATTTATAATGGGATAAAAATACTTGATTTTTACCACTTTTTACCACTCAATTTCGTGTTGTTGATAAGTATGAACGTTTATTTCATAGCAAGGTTACAATTATTTTCTAATAATCCCCAATCAGAAAGGATAAATCAATGACTTTAACTTGGTGGTATAAAGTGGTAAATTAATTTCAGATTGTTGAAAACTCATCAGTTTTGCACAATTTTAAGAACAGCATTAAACATCCAATAAATGATGTAATTTTGCACCGTGATAAAAACATACAAAAGCTGGCTTTTACTGATTCTTCTCGCCTGTATTTGGGGTAGCTCTTTTATTCTCATGAAACTTGGAATGTTCACTTCTGAGGGAAAAGCAATCTTTTCGGATACCCAAGTTGCTGCGCTCCGAATGTTAATTGCAGCGTTAGCACTGCTTCCATTTGCAATTAAGGCATTAAACAAACTTAAATCAGCGCGGAACCTTCTTCTTTTGACCCTTGTTGGATTTGCAGGAAACTTCTTACCTGCCTTTCTATTCACTTATGCCGAGACCGGACTTTCTTCTGGATATGCAGGAATGCTGAATAGCTTCGTTCCTATATTCGCTTTAGTTATAGGCTTCGTAGTCTTTAAAAACAAATTGACAACATTACAAGTTTCTGGTATCGCAATCGGAACCTTAGGAATAATTTTACTTACACTATCCGGAGCAGATTTATCACTCTCTGGTTCTTGGACACATGTCGGCGCAATTCTTATCGCAACACTCTGTTACGCGATCAGTGTAAACACAATAAAATATACGTTACAGCACCTGTCAGGACTTGAAATAACGGCGCTATCCTTCACGCTCACAATTGTTCCGAGTATAATCATCAACCTATATTCCGGAACGCTGGAAGCAATTCAAACAAACGAGTACGCCTATCAAGGTCTAGGATTTATTATCATACTTAGTGTTGTCGGAACAGCTTTTGCGGTCGTGCTTTTCAATGTACTAATCTCGAACTCATCGGTGCTTTTCGCAAGCAGCGTCACCTACTTGATTCCGGTTGTTGCAGTAATCATCGGCCTTTCATTCAACGAACACATCAACATCTATCAAATTGGATCGATGGCGATAGTGCTTACTGGAGTATTTGTAGCCAACGTTTTAGGGAAGAAGAATTTACGTGAATAAAGTCGCACTGATTGATTAAAAAAGTCATTCACAAAAAAATAGCCAATGAAATTCACAGGCCATTTTTAATTAATTTCAGCAGACCCTATTCTTCAAAGTTTAGAAACCCAAATTTCTCTTTACTTTCTTTAATAGCGTAAAACAACAAATTTTTCTCCAACAATGGTAGCTGCCTCAAAACTGGCCATAATTCCATTTGGCGCAAGTAAATCCAGTTTCCCTTCATCAATCAACTCCGTACCCTTATGGTAAGAACCTTCTAGTTTGCTAGACAATGGTCCACTTCCGTGCCTTAGTGCGTAATAACTATCTTCTCCCTCAGGAATGATCTTTAATAATATCCCTGTACTTTTAGTTAGCCCCAATTGAACCTCACCTTGCGCACTGGCATTCATTCCAAAAAGCAAAAACCCAAGAAGAAAGAGCTTCGCCTGAATTAAACATTTCATACTCCTCATTGCTTAATGTTAAATTGATTCACTAAAGTATCGTATAATGGAGAATAAAATATTATTAACACCATCGTACTAGTGTCTTTAAAGAGAAAAAAGAAACATTTTAAACTATTTAAACGTGTGTTCTTAATATAAATCTCTATCTTTGTCTTCCGAATTTTCGGGTTATAAACAATTAAAACAAGGCTATATGTACGCAATAGTGGAAATAGCAGGGCAGCAATTCAAAGTGCAAAAAGACCAAAAGATCTTTGTACACCGTTTAGATGCAGAAGAAGGAAAGAAAATTAGTTTTGATAAAGTTCTTCTTGTTGACAACGATGGAAAAGTAACTCTTGGCGCCCCGGCTATAGAAGGTGCAACAGTTTCAGCGAAAGTTGAAACGCACGTTAAAGGAGACAAGGTAATCGTTTTTAGAAAGAAAAGAAGAAAAGGTTACAAAAAGAAAAATGGACACCGTCAGAGCTTCACAGCGATTACAATCAGTGACATTAAAGTAGGTGGTGCTAAACCAGCAGCAGCTAAGAAAGCTGAAGTAACTAAGGAAAAAGCTCCCAAAGCAGAAGCGAAAAAAGCTCCAGCGAAAAAAGCGGCTCCTAAGAAAGAAGCAGCGCCAAAGAAAAAGGAAGAAAAATAATAACAATCCCTTTTGGGACATAAATATTAAATACCATGGCACATAAGAAAGGAGTCGGTAGTTCGAAAAACGGTCGTGAATCAGAATCTAAACGATTAGGAGTTAAGATTTTTGGTGGACAAGCAGCTATTGCTGGGAACATTATTGTTCGTCAAAGAGGTACTAGACACCATCCGGGAACTAATGTAGGGATCGGAAAAGATCATACTTTATTTGCTTTGACTGACGGTCTCGTAGAATTCCGAAAAAAAGCAAACAACCGTTCATTTGTATCAGTTACTCCATTTGAGACAGCTGAAGCATAATTGAACATTATAATTTTATAGTAAAGCGAGTCTCATTTGAGGTTCGCTTTTTTTGTTTTAAGACTTTAATAGTTTTTAGTTGATCACAGCAGGCGAACTAACATTTGAATTGCTCTAAGGAGCAAACCTAGAAACCTTAAACCAAAAACCTTATTTAACCAATTAGAATTAACTAAATTCGCTTCCGATAATTACCGGAACTAATTCAACAACATAAAGAGATGCTAGAGATTCAGCGCATTAGAACAGACAAAGACAGCATTATTGAAGGCCTTAAAAAACGTCACTTCGATGCAACGCCTATTATAGATGAATTGTTATCCATTGATGAAAAGTGGAGAATCTATAAAGGTCAGATGGAAACTGCTGCGTCAGAAATGAATCAACTCTCTAAGCAAATTGGAATTTTATTCAAGCAAGGAAAGGCTGCTGAGGCAAATGCTATAAAAGGTCAAACGGCTGAATTAAAATCAAGAGAGGCGGATTTGAAAGAGAAGGTGGATGCTTTCGAACAGCAAATCACAAACTTGATGTACCAATTGCCGAATGTTCCTAACGAACTCGTTAAAGCGGGTAAGAGCGAGCTAGACAATGAAACGGTTGAAGAACATGGCAATGCTGTTTCTTACGATTTCAAAGCGATTCCACATTGGGAATTGGCGGACAAATACAATCTTATTGATTTCGAATTGGGCGTTAAGATCACAGGAGCTGGATTTCCAGTTTACATTGGAAAAGGAGCGAGATTGCAACGCGCATTGATCAACTTTTTTATCGACGAAGCTGTTGATGCAGGTTACAAAGAACATCAAGTTCCTCACTTTGTCAATGAAGCATCTGCCTATGGAACAGGGCAACTTCCAGACAAGGAAGGACAGATGTATCACGTTGGCGTAGATGATTTATATGTAATTCCAACAGGAGAAGTTCCGTTGACAAACATTTACCGTGGAGTGATGCTGCCAGACGAGAATTTCTCAATCAAACTTACAGGGCATACACCTTGTTTCAGAAGAGAAGCGGGATCTTATGGAAGTGACGTTCGTGGCTTGAATCGTTTGCACCAATTTGACAAAGTAGAGATTGTTCGTATTGAGCACCCATCTAATTCAGATACAGCCTTGAAGGAAATGGTTGATCACGTAAAAGGATTGCTAGAAAAACTTGGACTTCAATACAGAATTTTGCGTTTGTGCGCTGGAGACACTGGGTTCGCAGCGGCAATGACGTATGACTTCGAAGTTTATTCTGCAGCGCAAGAAAAATGGCTTGAAGTAAGTTCAGTTTCTCGCTTCGATACGTTCCAATCAACACGATTGAAATTGAGATTCAAAAATGCTGATAAGAAAAGTCAATTGTGTCATACATTGAATGGTTCTGCTTTGGCATTGCCTAGAATTATGGCAGCATTGATGGAAAATCATCAGACTGAAAATGGAATTGCTATTCCGGCGGTTCTTCAAAAGTATACTGGATTCGAAAGTATTTAGAATTGAGGATCGTTATGGTGTTTCGTGTTCATTTAAATCTGTAACGATTTTTTAATTGCCGCGTTGCACTATTATGAAAACACTCCTCTCCCTATTCGTTTTCTTTTCGTTTTGTAGCGTAAATGCTCAAAACAGTCAAGACACGCTTTCCATTTATTTCGATTTTAATAAATCTACGATTTCAAGCGCTTCAAGTGAAGACTTAATGGAATTCAATGCTTCAGAGCACATGACTATAATTAGTGTCGTGGCCCACTGTGACACTTCTGGAAGTCAAGCGTACAATTTAAAACTTGCCCAAAAACGATTGGATGCTGTTCTACTCAAGATAGACTCAACGGCTACTACAACCATTGCTCAGGGCGAAAAAATATCTTCCAAAGCAAAAAATTACGACGCACAATTTTACCGCCGGGTTGACATCATCTATTCGGACAAATCCAAAGAACCGCCGAGCTTAACTGAAAGCGTCGTTGAATTCATAGAAAGTAAGGATGTGAAACTCAACATTGATCTGAAGATTCTGTTCTATCCTGGAGAAGCACGATTGTTGCCGGAATGCTTCTCTGAAGTTCAAGAGTTCCTTTCGATCATGAAAAAAAATCCGAATTTGGAAGTTCATATTCACGGCCATGTTTGCTGTGGCCCCAACTACATTCTATCAAAGAACCGTGCCCATGGCATTTACATGTACTTGCTAGAAAATCGAATTAATGCAAAGCGCATGAAATATACGGGTCATAGCAATACGCAACCAAGAAAATGGCCAGAAAACACTGTTGAGAACAGGGATGCAAATCGACGCGTCAGCTTGGAGTTCACCAAGAAATAACTTGGAAATAGACCAAAGAACAGCAAATTACGTTTACTTTTAAGTACCGAAGGTTTAAAGTCGTCTTCACTAAACAGTAATTTACATCCTCATTGCATGAAAGCACTTCTTATTCTTTCCATAGTATTCGCTTGTTTGCACTCCAATGCTCAAGATACGCTATCGATTTATTTCGCTTTTGACAGCTCTTCCCCAAATGCAGATGAGCTAAAAAAAATCACCGAATTCAAAAAATCTAATTACGCAAGTCTTGAAGAAATATCAGCATTTTGCGACACGACCGGCACAAGTTCTTACAATCAAATCTTGGCCAGTCAAAGATTAAACACGGTTTTAAATCTGTTGAATTCCGAGTCAACACAAACACATTTAGATGGCGAGAAAGAAGCGGCCAATTCTGAGAAATACAATGCTGCACAATCAAGACGCGTAGATATCATTTACAAATCTAAAACTGTTCCAACCGAGAAAAAAACACCTTCAACTTGGAAAGGCGCCGATGTTTTAGAAAGGCAATTCGAAAATTTCTTAGCGGGCGACGAACAAGAAATATCAATGGATTTATCGCTGCTTTTCATTCCAGGTTATCCCGTTTTGATTAAAATATGTGAACCCGAAATTGTGGAGTTGTTTGAACTTATGAGGGATCATCCAAACATTGATGCTATTATTCACGGTCATGTTTGTTGTGCCGACGATTTCAAATTGTCATTTGATCGGGCCTTGATGGTTACTGATTACCTAATAGCTCGTGGAATATCGAAAGATCGTTTGCAATACAAAGGACACAGTAACAAAGACCCAAAATTTACACCCGAAGTAACCGAAGCCGACCGACTTGCCAACCGACGCGTTACTGTTGATTTCATAAAGAAATAATCTGATACCTTTAGAAGACAAAATCGAATTTCAATGACTAGCGTTCAAGATGCATTTGATAAAATAAAGGCGAACATCAAGCGATTGCCTTCGACTCAGATTAAGGTTGAAGACGCGCTTGGTTTTGTAACAACGAGCGACATTCTTTCGCCAATCAACATGCCTCCATTCAATCAATCTGCAATGGATGGTTATGCGATTTGCGGCAATCATTTGAATCAATTTAAACTCATCGGAGAAATCCAAGCGGGTGATAGTGGAGAAGGAATTGAGCTTGCAGAAGGAGAGGCCGTTCGTATTTTCACTGGTGCACTCGTTCCAACATCAGCGACGGCAATAGCGAAACAAGAAATCGTTGAAAGCGACGGATCGATAATCCAATTAACGGAAGGCGTTTCCAACAACATGAATATTCGATTTGCCGGCGAACAAGTTCAAACTGGCGCTGTTGTTTTAAGGAAAGACACGACAATCAACCTAGGTGCGATTGGCTATTTATACATGCTCGGAATTCATGAAATTGAAGTTTCCAGAAAACCAAAAGCGATCATTATTGTAACTGGGAATGAATTGATAGCTCCGGGTCAAGAATTAACTTCTGGAAAGATTTATGAATCAAACTCTTACACCTTGAAAGCTGCATTGAAATCTGTTGGCGTGGATGCCGAGATCCAATCTGTTAAGGATGATTTCGAATCGACCAAACACATGATTTCAAAAGCCTTGTCCCAATGCGATTTGGTGATTACATCGGGCGGAATCTCTGTCGGCGACTATGACTTTGTTGGCAAGGCAATGCACGAATTGGGGGTAAATGAAGTCTTCTACAAACTCAAACAAAAACCGGGGAAACCATTGTTTTTTGGGACAAAAGATCGAACGTCTGTGTTCGCTTTACCTGGGAACCCAGCTGCGGTGCTTTCTTGTTTTTACATGTATGTGATTCCTGCAATTCGCATGATGCAAGGTTATAGCGCTCCTCAATTGGAACAGCGATCACTTAAAATAACTTCTGAATACAAAAAGGGGGCTGCGTTAACGCATTTCTTGAAGGCGTATGCGAACGGCAATGAGGTTCGAATTCTCAATGCTCAAAGTTCGGCCATGCTGAGTTCTTTCTCCGAAGCGAATTGCTTGGCAAAGTTACCAGAAGGGAGGACGGATTGGTCTGTTGGTGATGATGTAGAGGTGTTTATGCTGCCTTAGCCGTCTAACCTGAGTTTTGTCGAATTAGACATCCGTCAAAAGCAGTCGAACATAAGCAGCCAATACCTTGCGCCAACGCATCTCAGTGATTAAACTAAATCAATGCATATTACTCGACAACCAACGCTCCATTTTTTCAACGCTAAGATCCTTGCGTTCAGCCAATGATTTCAACTGATCTTCGCCAATTTTCCCGACTCCAAAATACTTCGATTCTTCGTTCGCGAAATACCAACCAGAAACACTCGCTGTTGGCAGCATTGCCAAACTATCTGTAAGTGAAACCCCCGCAAGCTGCGTCGCATTGAGCAATTCAAACAATGCAGGTTTTTCTGTGTGATCCGGACATGCTGGATATCCAGGAGCAGGGCGTATCCCCCTGAATTTCTCCTTGATCAATTCATCATTGCCCAACCCTTCACCTTCAGCATATCCCCAAAGATCTGTTCGCACCTTTTTGTGCAAGTACTCAGCAAATGCCTCTGCGAGACGGTCTGCCAATGCTTTCAACAAGATTGAGTTGTAATCATCATGATCTGCTTCAAACGCTTCTACTTTAACGTCAATGCCAATTCCAGAGGTCACAACGAATCCGCCAATGTAATCTACTATTTCCGTTTCACGAGGAGCGATAAAATCAGACAAAGCGATATTTGGAATGCCTGCAGCTTTTTTGGATTGCTGACGAATAGAATGTTGAACCATCAACAATTCACTAGTGTTTTCCGGATCGTAAATATGAATATCATCTCCAACAGAAGAAGCTGGGAAGAGTCCAACAACACCTTTATGCGTCAACCATTTTTCTTGTTCGATTTGTTTCAACATCGCTTTTGCATCTTCAAAAAGTTTAACAGCCTCTTCTCCGACTACCTCATCACTTAAAATGGCAGGGTACTTTCCATGCAACTCCCAAGTTCTGAAAAACGGCGTCCAATCAATATATGGAAGTAACTCATCTGCTGTAGCCTCAACGTAGTTCACTCCCAATTCATTCGGTTCAACGATATTCGTCTCTTTCCAATCGATTTTGTACTTGTTCGCACGTGCAGTTTCGATGGGTAAAATTGTTTTCTTCGCTCTATTCTTTTCATGGTTCTCACGAACCTTGCAATACTCTTCTTTAATTGACGCTACAAACGCATCTTTTTTACTTCCCAGTAGACTTTCAACTACAGTAACAGATCGAGAAGCATCGAGAACATGAACCGTTTGGTCCTTCTTGAAGTGCTCATCAATTTTCACAGCAGTATGAACACGAGATGTCGTCGCGCCTCCTATCATCAATGGAATTGACAATCCTGCCCGTTCCATTTCTTTGGCAACAGTCACCATTTCATCAAGCGACGGAGTTATCAAGCCGCTTAAGCCGATTACGTCAACATTATGCTCAATTGCCTCTTTGATAATTCTTTCCGGTGGAACCATCACACCAAGATCAATGATTTCATAATTGTTGCACCCCAAAACAACGCCAACTATGTTCTTTCCAATATCATGTACATCGCCTTTAACTGTTGCCATCAATACCTTTCCAGAAAACGTCATTTTACCCCCTTTCTCTGCTTCGATGAACGGTAATAAATGAGCTACGGCCTTTTTCATTACTCGCGCCGATTTAACAACCTGAGGTAGGAACATTTTTCCACTTCCAAATAAATCCCCAACCACGTTCATTCCATCCATTAAAGGGCCTTCAATCACTTCAATAGGGCGGTCAAATATAAGTCGGCATTCTTCCGTATCCTCAACAATATAATCTGCAGTGCCTTTTACCAAGGCATGTGTAATTCGCTCTTGAACCGTTCCTTCTCTCCAACTTAAATCCACAACGCGCTTCTTCCCTTCTCCGCCTTTTACGGTATCGGCATATTCAAGCAAACGCTCCGTTGCATCTTCTCTTCTATTGAAAAGAACATCTTCAACACGTTCGAGCAATTCCTTATTGACATCACTGTAAACCTCCAACATTGAAGGATTCACAATCCCCATATCCATTCCATTTTGAATGGCGTGATACAGGAAAGCAGCATGCATTGCTTCGCGAACCGTATTGTTCCCTCTAAACGAAAACGAAACGTTCGAGACACCTCCACTCACGTGAGCACCAGGTAAGTTTTCTCGAATCCATTTTGTTGCGTTAAAGAAATCCAAAGCATTGTTGTTGTGCTCTTCCATTCCTGTTGCAACGGGGAAAATATTTGGGTCAAAAATGATATCGTTTTGATTGAAGCCAACCTTGTCAACAAGTACGCGGTACGATCTTTCACAAATATCTATTCGGCGCTCGTAACTATCCGCTTGACCTTCTTCATCAAAGGCCATAACAATTATGGCAGCTCCGTAACGTTTTACTTTTTTCGCTTGCGCAATGAAATTCTCCTCACCTTCTTTCAATGAAATTGAATTCACAACTCCTTTTCCTTGAACACATTGCAATCCAGCTTCAATGATTTCCCATTTCGAGCTATCGATCATAACAGGAACGCGTGCGATATCCGGCTCAGCGGCAATAAGGTTTAAGAACTTCACCATGGCTTCTTTTCCATCGATCATTCCTTCATCCATATTGATATCGATAATTTGAGCGCCACCTTCCACTTGCTCACGGGCAACACTTAAGGCTTCATCGAACAATTCCTCTTTTATTAAACGAAGAAATTTTCGTGAACCGGTTACGTTTGTTCGTTCACCAACATTTACAAAATTGCTTTCCGAAGTTACGATTAACGGTTCAAGTCCCGAAAGTTTTAAAGTCGCTTTATTCTTCGACATGTTTCTCAATTTCTCTAGGTGAATAATTTACCACCATATCTGCGATTGCAGAAATGTGATCTGGAGTTGTTCCACAACAACCTCCAATAATATTTACTAATCCCTCGTCTAAAAAATCTTTGATCTGTTGAGCCATCATCTCAGGAGTTTCGTCGTATTCGCCAAATTCATTTGGCAATCCTGCATTGGGATGTGCACTGACTCCAAACGGACTGTTCTTGTCCAAAACTTGAAGGTAAGGCCGCATCATTGAAGCCCCAAGAGCACAATTCAAGCCAATAGAAAGCAGATCCATGTGGGCAACAGAGATTAAAAATGCATCTGTCGTTTGGCCTGTTAACGTTCTTCCACTGTGATCTGTAATCGTTCCGGAAACCATAATTGGAATTTTCACTCCACGGTCATCACAAACCTCATCGATTGCATACAATGCTGCTTTGGCATTCAAGGTGTCGAACACGGTTTCAACCAACAGCAAGTCTACTCCACCGTCCATTAAGGCGTTGGTTTGTTGCTTGTACGCCGTAACAAGTTCATTGAATGTGATTCCTCTAAATCCAGGATCGTTTACATCTGGAGATATTGATGCTGTTCTGTTGGTCGGACCAATTGATCCAGCAACAAAGCGCGGCTTATGGGGTTCGCGAGCGGTAAATTCATCCGCAACTTCTCGCGCAATTTTTGCACTTTGAAAATTGATGTCGTAAACAGCGCTTTCCAAACTATAATCCGCTTGGGCGATTGTTGTACCCGAGAACGTGTTTGTTTCTGCGATATCTGCGCCGGCAACAAAATACTCTGAGTGAATTTCTTTGATTATTTCAGGCCGTGTTAACGACAACAAATCATTGTTCCCTTTCAAAGGGCTCTCATGATCTTCGAACCATCCTTTTCGGAAATCTTCTTCCTCCAGTTTATGGCGTTGAATCATAGTACCCATTGCTCCGTCGAGTACTAATATCCTATTTTTAAGTATTGATTTTATATCCTGCTTCATTGATATTATTTCTGACTACTGAAGCTGTGGAGATACAAGCTAACTTATCGTTTCTCAGTAAAAACCGAGATTGGATTTGGCACCTTTTCTAACTGAGTTAGTTAGGTTGCCAAGGTTTCGTAGGGCCTTATCCCTCCACCTTTCTTCATAAGTCTATTTGAATGAACTGGGACAAAGTTAGCACAAACATGTTCCTAAACAAAATTATCCCAAATTGATTAATCTTAGGATTTAGTTTCATTTCAACTTATTGAAGAAGAAGTTTCAATAAGGTGAAGTAGAAAACTAAACTAAGGTCGACAACTTTTTTCTGGCAATTCCAAGAAAGCTATTGTAAATTAGAGGTCTATGAAACTCGTACTTATCTCTCTTTTGTTGTTGAGCTATTCCACTTTCGCTCAACTTACAACTTCAAACCTACCGATTCTAATAATCACGAACCAATCGGGACAGGTAATTCAAGACGACCCCCGTGTTAGAGCGCATCTAGGAGTTATTGATAATGGCGTCGGGAACATGAATAATATTAACGATCCATTCAACAATTACAACGATTCTGTCGCCATTGAATACAGAGGCTCCACATCTCAGCAATATCCTAAAAAAGGATACGGATTTGAAACGCAAGATGCCTTTGGAAATAACCTTCCTGTTGGCTTACTAGGAATGCCTGTTGAAAATGATTGGATCTTAAACGGACCTTATCCAGATAAAACATTGATTCGAAACGTATTGACTTTCCATCTCGCAAGAAAAATGGGGCATTATGCTTCAAAAACGCGCTATTGCGAATTGGTCATTGATGGCGACTATCGTGGCATTTACATTCTCATGGAAAAAATCAAAAAGGACGGAGACAGAGTTGATGTAGCAGATGTGCACATCCCGAATCAATGGAATGATACAATTACAGGAGGATACATCGTTAAGGTTGATAAAACCACAGGGGATGTCCCTTACCAATGGACTTCAAACTTCAACAATGAGGTCATTTTTCAATTTCAAGATCCTGAGTACGATGAATTAGATCCGCTGCAATCGAGCTATATGGAGAATTACATTAATGAATTTGAGGCGGCAATCAACGGCCCAAATTTCGCTGACAACGCTTTGGGTTGGCCAGCATACATTGATGAACAGTCGTTTCATGATTTCTTCATTCTCCAAGAGTTAGGAAGAACTGTTGATGGTTATCGCTCAAGTTCATTCATGCACAAAGACAGAAACACCTTGGCTTGGAATGCAAAACTTGTTGCAGGACCAATGTGGGATTTTAATCTTTCTTACGGAAACGCAGATTACTGTGATGCCGATGAAATTTACGGATGGCAATATGAATTTGATGACATCTGTGGAAACTTCTCTACTTCCATTCCCTTTTGGTGGGAGAAATTGCAAGAAGATTGGCTTTATGAGCAGAATTTAAGATGCCGTTGGGAGGAATTGAGACAAGGTGTGTTAAGCACAGCCTACATCAATAATTACATTGATTCAGTTGCTTTGGAGTTAACGGATGCTCGAATTCGAAATTTCCAGAGGTGGCCAATCATTGGACAATATGTAAACTGGAATGGATTCGTAGGTCAAACCTACCAGGAGGATGTTGACTTCCTAAAGACGTATTTAGAACAACGCTCTGTTTGGATTGACAACAACCTACCTGGAAATTGTAATTTAGAAATAGAGGAACAAGAATTTGTTGCGCTGCATCACAAAGCTTGGCCAAATCCATTTACAAATCAATTGGCGCTTGGGTTCTCTACTTTTGAAATTGGAGAAGTGGTTGTTGAAATTCGAGACCTTTCAGGCCGTCTTCTAGAACAACTCAAACTCGGCGAGAAATGTGCAGGCGCACACGCTATTGATTTAAAGAGCGCACAATGGGACATAGGAAATTACCTTTATACCGTCTTGTTCAACGGAACAGTAATTCATACGGGCAAAATCATAAAAATATAAACGATGCTTAAAAGTTTTGCCGACGCTTTTCGCGGAATTTTTCTTTTGATTCAATCGGAGCGGAATTTCAAAATACATTGTGTAGCGCTCATTTGCGTTTGTGCCACTGGTTTATACTTTGAAATTAACCGATTTGATTGGATCATTATTATTCTAACTTCGGCTTTAGTATTGGGATTAGAAGGTGTCAATTCGGCTTTGGAAAAACTCTGTGATGAGGTTACGGAAGAGCGAAAAGAAAGCATTCGAACGATAAAAGACATCGCTTCCGGAGCTGTTTTGATTGGCGCAATTGCGGCAATTGTTGTCGCGGGGTTGATTTTCTCAAGTTATTTTTAGGCGTCAACTTAGTACTTTCGATAGGTATCGGAACCGCCAAAAACCCCTCCAAAAAGCAAGAATCTACAACGTCGCACTAAATATGATTGATTGATCCCTAAATCCATGACTTACAAGCCACAAAAAAAGGCATTCATTTCTGAATGCCTTTACCAATTTCTGTGGTGATAGCTGGAATCGAACCAGCGACACATGGATTTTCAGTCCATTGCTCTACCAACTGAGCTATATCACCGTTTTAATTGTGCGGGCAAAGGTAATAACTTCTTTCTATTAACCATAAATGTGAATTACTTTTTTTTCTTGATTATCTTTGCACCATGATATCTAAGAACATTGTACTTGTAATTGATGCCGGGAACACTTCTATCAAAGTAGGACATTTTCAGGAAGATACGCTTGTTGGCGTGCGTTGTTTTTCAAACAATGACATGGATAAATTTTATTCATATTTAGATGAAAACAATTCTTCAAGTCGCGTTTTATCATCTGTTTTATCCGATAAAGCGACCAAAAACATAGTTGAAAAGACGAATTCGTTTCTTGTTACGACAGAAACTTCGATTCCAATTCGCATTAGATACGGCACAAAAAACACGCTTGGTGTAGATCGAATGTGCAACGCCGTTGCTACTTCTGTTTTATTAAAAACTGCATTCGGTGTCAGTATCGATATTGGAACTTGCATAAAATTTGATCTCATTTCTAAAAATGATGGTTATTTGGGAGGATCAATCGCTCCAGGTATCAACCTAAGATACAGGTCTTTAAACGATTACACGGGTAAATTGCCACTGCTTTTCAATAAATCAGCAACACAACTCGTTGGTAACGATACCAATTCAAGTATTCAATCTGGTGTTTTGAACGGAATGAATGCTGAGATTAACGGATTAATTAAGATGTATACTGAACAATATAGCGACTTAACTTTTTTTATGACAGGTGGGGATGCAAGATACTTTGATTTAGACTCAAAAAATGACATCTTTGCAGACGAAAATTTGACCTTAATCGGTCTATTTGAAATATATAAGCATAATGGGTAAAATCATATTTATACTTCTATTGTTCATTGGGAATTTATCCATTGCTCAAAATTCTATTAATTCACCTTTTAGCTCTTATGGTATTGGCGAATCAGACGGCTTGGACCATTCTACATTTTTAGGTGTTGGGAATGCGACCATTTCGATGGTAGATTCAACAGTCCTAAACTTTGACAATCCAGCATCTTACTCATCAATTGGAAAGGGACAACCTCTTTTTTCTTTTGGTACTTCAACTCGATTATCAAATTACAAAGAGGGAAGCGCAAACGAATTCAATACAAATACATCCATTCAACATTTCGCTTTTGGACTATCCTTTGCGAAACGTTTGGGAATGGCTTTCGGCTTGCAACCATACAGCCGAAGAGGATACGACTTTAATGTTGGTGATTTTATTGATTCAGATTCAATCACATACACTTACCAAGGAACTGGAACGATCAACAAAGCGTTTCTTGGGTTATCTGCAGATATTTTAAAGTTTGACAGTACACGTCTTTCAGTAGGGGGTAATTTTGGATTCCTTTTCGGAAACGTTTCAAATACAAGAAAAGCAGTTCTGTTTAGTACAACAGAAAATGGTGGTGTTGGTGTTAAAACATACGATATTCGTTCATTTCACTACGATTTAGGACTTTCATTTAGCCATCAATTTACTCCGAATCACTCTGTTGGAGTTTATGCAACATTTGATCCGCTCCAAAAATTAAACACAACTTACGAGGAAGGAGTTTATTACGCCTCACAAGTTGACAACCCAAATACTTACGACACTTCGTATTACCTTTCACAGACTGCGGGTACGTTAACGAATGTACCTAAACTCACGTATGGCTTGAGCTATAAGTACAGGTTTACGGATACTAAGAAAATCCAACGTAAGTTACATCCAGAGATTGCAGTCTATGCGACATACAGCACTTCAGACTGGTCGAAATTTGAAAATACATTTTCAACAGATACGGTAACAACTTTCTTTAACACTTCGAAGATCTCTTTTGGTGTTCAATTCATACCAGAAGCAGAGTTTCAGCTGAACACAGCAACAACAAGTTTTTTAGCTAGAGTGAGATACAGAGCTGGTTTCTACAGCTATACACTCCCTTACGCAACCAATGGGCAGCAAGTTTCAGACTTTGGCACAACATTTGGATTTGGTATACCGGTTGCTGTTCAGAAATCGCTATCATCTATTAACTTTGGATTCTCAGTTGGTAGCAGAGGTGTAGCTGATCAGAACCAATTAAAAGAAAACTATTACGGAATAAGCCTGGGTATTACAATAGCACCGGGTGATACTGAGAAGTGGTTCCGTAAACGAAAATTGAACTAACTAAAGTGATGAATATGAAACTAAGGAGTATCTTATTAGGAGTATCAATGATTCTTGCAACAGCAACGTTTGCTCAAGATGAAGACAGGGAATGCCGAAGAATGAAAAAAATCGCGAATGATGCGATGATAGCTGAAAACTACAAAGAAGCGACAGAATATTTTCTCAAAGGTGAAACAATCTGTGGAGAGTTTGATGTCGCAAATTACGGTCGTTTAACTGGAAGTCTTATTCGTGTTATTAATGTGGAAACAGATGCTGACGCGAAAAAATTGTTTTCTGATACATTGTGTGCTATTTGGGACAGAATGGAAGAAAAAGGACTGTACGAAAACAAAAACGACATGTACAGAGGAAATTTCGAACTTCAAAAATCAACTCCTGATTATTTAAAAGCGGATAAGTATTTTACTCGAGGAATTGCTGCTCACGCAAATGGCGGGACTCCAGTTCAAGAGATGTACATTCCTTTGCATTACTACAACACGTACACACTTTACTTCATGGAGCAAGAAGCCACCAAGAAAAATGTACTGAAGAAAAGAATGATTAATGATTATTTTGACTTATCAAAATTGATCACAAAATCAAACTTCTCACTTAGAGCACAGGAAGGTATTACAGTTTATTTCAACTCGGTTGTTCAAACATGTGACGATTTAACACCAGAGATTGCTGGATTTATTGCGAGTCTTCCAGAAGACGTTGAAACAGCTAAAGTTTCTCTAATGAGCTTAATCGATTTGATGGAAACAAAGAAATGTGAGGATACACAAGAGTACATGGATTTGATCAATGCATATTTGCAAAGAGATCCCGTTTCTCCTAAAGCTCTTGAGATGAAAGGTAAAAGTCTTGAGAGTGAAAACAAATACAGAGATGCCAATGCGATTTACGAAAAACTAATTGATTTAGAAGAGGTAACTCCAGAGCGTAGGGTTGAATTGAAGTACAAAATTGTAAATAACCTTTTCAGAACGAGATCTTACAACGCAGCTTATAGCAAAGCGATGAACATTCAAGGTAAATTTAGAGGAAAGGCAATGTCGATAGCAGGACAGTGTGTTGGTCAAATGGCGAACTCATGCGGTGTAAGTACTTTTGAAAGAAATTGTAACTACATCTATGCTGTTCAACTTTTAGAGCAATCTGGAGGAGCTGCAAGCGCTAACCTAATTGCACAATACAAAGCAAAGTTCCCGACAGCAAAAGATTGTTTCGGTGAAGGAAACCCTGCATCAGTTACTCTTGAATGTTGGGGAGTAACGGTGAAACCATGCAACTAGAGTGAAGTTAAATTCATCGAAAAAATTATTTAGAATAACTGCTATGATTTTCGCAGCAGGTTTTCTTTTTTCATGTGTAAATGATTTGGACACAATTGAAAAAGTAACCTTCGATGACAAGGCAGCGGGAGAAGTGATGGCCAATGCCGAAGTTCTAATTACTGACTCAGGATATGCCCAAGTGAGAATTCACGCTGTGATAGCGGAGACCTTCAAAGTGCCGGAGAGAGTAACAAAAATCAAAGATGGAGTTACTGTTGACTTTTACTCTCCTGACGGGAAAATTGTCTCAAAATTAACGGCTTTGTACGGAGTAGTGAACCACCAAACAGGCATCATGTTTGTTCGGGATTCGGTTGTGCTCCGCAACATTAATAAAAATCAAATTCTTGAAACTGAAGAATTGTTCTACAATCAAAGCGACAGTTCTATTTACACAGATCGAAACGTGATTGTAAGAAGAAACGGCAAGGTTGGAACGGGCTCTGGCATTCGAACAACTCATTCTTTCAGCTCCTACCAAGTTAATAATCCCGTTGGTGAAGCAGCGATGTCCGATTCTGATTAGAATAACTACTTTTATGAAAAACTTACGCAATGCAGTTGTACAATAAAATCATGCTTTACTTTTGGCTTTTCATCGGAATTCTCATTTTCGTGATTGTTACTTACATGGGATTCACTGAGAAAAGTGGCTTTAAAATCTGGGCATATTATTACCTCTTTTCTGGACTTTGTTTCCTCATGTACTTCGTTCGCCGTTGGATGATGAAACGTATGGAAAAGCACCTCAAATATATGGCAGAAAAAGAAGCCAGCGAAGAATAGAAAACCCCTTCTATCACATTTATAGTTAATTCATTATCCTCTGCGTTACTTTAATCACATTTTTGATTACAAAGGTTGAACAATTCTGTATTTTTAATAGAACAAGACAGAAATATGTTGAATTTTGTAGCTAAACCTGCTATAAACGTGTCCTATATACAATGAAAATTGCGCAACTTATAACCCTTTTGAGTTTTCTTCTTTTAGGAGGAAGTTTAAATGCTCAAAAGCTTCTCAAAGGAACAATAAAGGATGAATTAGGCAATCCAATTCCTCACGCCAAGTTGTTCGTTAAAAACTCTACGGAGCTAAGAACGGTGGCTGACGCCCTAGGATATTATGAAATGCGATTGATTCCCGATGAGTATTTTCTGTTTTTTAGTGCAGCTGGCTATGACACGCGAGAAGCATACGTTACAATTTCAGAAATTACGGTTACTAAAGACATGATCCTTTTTCCAACGAAGATTCAAGACATTGAAGATATAAATGTATCCGTGAAAAAATCGAATCCTGGGCGGGAAATAATGTTAAAGGTTGTCGCCAAAAGAAATCAGACGAATCCATGGAATTATCCGCATACAGTTCATGGTTATATAAAGGCGACTGAGAAAATTACGCGAAAAGACGATGATAAACCTGAAGATGAAAAGAAGACAAAGAAGAACTCCAATGAAGAAGTAAATACTGACCCTTCAGGTATTGAAGATCCATTTGAAGAAAAACACAAAGCAGATGAAGAATTAGCCAAAAACATGAATTTGATTGAGGTAGATTTTATACGAAATTATGGATCTAAATGGAAAGTAAAGGAGGTTAGAAACGCATTTGAGCAAAGAGGAAGCAAAAGAAACAAGCTCTATTACACAACAACGGTTAAATCAAATTTCAATTTCTTCTCCAACTTATTGCATTTGGATGATTTGCACCAAACACCTGTCAGTTCGCCTATTTCTGGACCGGGGATTTTATCCTACAAATACAAACTCGTTGAACAATACGAGGAAAACAGTCAAAAAATAAGCAAGATTAAAATCATCGCTCGAAATACAGCCACAACAACTTTAGCAGGACATATTTATGTCGTTGATTCGCTGTGGTTGGTTCAAAAACTAGAGCTGACAATGGAGAAAGGCAACCTGCTTGTCTATGATTACTTCACAATTACTCAAGAGTTTGACCATCCAGGAGATACAATGTGCGTTCTAAGAAAACAGATTTTAAATTACGGAGTAGAATACAAGAATGAAACATCAACCTGTACGACAACTGCCAATTTTGACAGTTATAATTTCGACCCTCAATTCCCACCTAAGCTTTTCGGAAATGAAGTGGCCATCACTGGACAAGAGGCTTACGACAAAGATACAACGTATTGGAGTGAAAAACGCATGGTTAAGTTAACACCTGAAGAACGCCAATTCATCATTACAAAAGACAGTATTTATGATGCCCAGCATCGAACGGAATACTTAGATTCCATAGATAAAATATTCAATAAGGTGACCGTACTGAAAGTGCTTTGGTGGGGAATCGATCATCGGAATCGAGTAAAAAAGTCGCAATGGGGTTTCAGCTCTATCGCAGGTCTGGCTCGTCCAATTTACATTGCAGGCCCGAGAATTGCACCTGGCTTTTCCTTCTTTAAAAAATGGGATGATGAACGGTGGATAGATTTTGAAGCGGAAGTTTCTTATGGGTTTATGAACTCGGATATAAAGGGTGACATTGGTGGCGATTTCAGGTACAGTCCGTTTCACTTTGGAACCGTCGGATTTAAATTGGCCCATGGGTTTGATGCCATTCGAGGATTTGATGCCATTACTCAAATTTACAAAAGAGACAACTTCATCGAAGTCACCCATTTAACATTTGATCATTCTTACGAATTAATAAACGGGTTGTATCTTGAATCCGACATAACTTTTACGGAAAGAAGAAGTCTCAAAGACTACGAGTTCATAACAGCGGTCGATGAAGTTCTACCAAACAATGAACCAACTGAATTTCAAGCCTATCAAGCCTTAATTTTTGGCGCAACTTTGAAGTACACACCAGGCCAACGCTACATGCGTGAGCCGAATAGAAAAGTAGTTTTGGGTTCAAAATGGCCAATGTTCTATGCTTGGTACGAAAAAGGAATTCGTGGTGTTTTCGGCAGTGATATAGATCATGACTACATCCGATTTGGAGCGATGCAAACGTTTAAGATCGGAACCCTTGGAACTTCAAGTTACCATTTAACAACAGGTCTGTTCTTAAACACGAAACGACTTCAGGATGCGGATCAAAAGTTTCACAGACGAAGCGACCCTTTTTGGTTCTCTAACCCATTGTATTCGTTCCAAGGATTGGATTCTACACTGCCGACGCAAAAGATCTACTACGAAGCGCATTTCGTTCACCACGACAACGGAGCGATCTTAAACAAGATTCCGTTCATGAAGAAAACAGGTATTGGACTTGTTATTGGAGGAGGAGCGTTATACATCCCTGAATTCAATTGGCAGCATTTTGAAATCCTTGCTGGATTGGAACGTAATTTCAAATTCTCTAAGCGCCGTTTGCGCGTTGGAATCTACGGCGTTCTCTCCGATGGTAATAAAATTGATCCTACTCCAAGTTTTAAAATTTCATTCGCCGTTCTGAACAATCGGAATTTGAAGTGGAATTTTTAAGATTGATTGTTTGATCTTTAGATCGTTCGAATATTCGATAAATCGGACCATCAAATAATCGCTTTTTCTCTTAAATTTGTCTTCAACAAAAAATTGAGCCATGTACAGCAAAATGAAAGATCATCTTCAGTCGGAATTAAAAGCGATTGACGAAGCCGGAATATATAAGCGAGAAAGAGTTATTACTTCGCCTCAAGGAGCAAACGTTCATGTGAGTACTGGAGAGGATGTGATCATCATGTGTGCAAACAATTACTTGGGTCTTTCTTCTCATCCAGATGTAATTCAAGCTTCAAAAGACGCCTTGGATTCTCATGGTTTTGGAATGTCATCGGTTCGATTTATTTGTGGTACTCAAGACATACACAAAGAACTTGAAGCGAAAATCTCTAAGTTCTATGGCAATGAGGATACAATTCTTTACGCAGCGGCATTTGACGCTAACGGTGGGCTTTTTGAACCTTTGTTTACAGCAGAAGATGCTATTATTTCTGATGAGTTGAACCATGCTTCTATTATTGATGGCGTTCGTTTGTGCAAGGCGCAGCGTTACCGATACAAGCACTCAAACATGGAGGACTTGGAAACGCAATTAATAGCAGCCAAAGAACAACGCTTCAGAATTATCGTGACAGACGGTGTTTTCTCAATGGACGGTGATTTGGCCAAAATGGACGAAATCTGTGCATTGGCTGATAAATATGACGCATTGGTCATGTCAGATGAATGCCACTCTGCTGGATTTATTGGAAAAACAGGTCGTGGTGTTCCAGAACATTGTGGAGTTGAAGACCGTGTTGATATTATAACTGGAACTTTAGGGAAAGCATTGGGCGGCGCAATGGGCGGTTATACAACTGGACCAAAAGAAATTATTGACATGCTTCGTCAAAAGTCTCGCCCTTATTTATTCTCAAATTCATTGGCCCCATCAATTGTTGGTGCGTCGATTAAAGTATTTGATATTTTGAGTTCGAACACAGCGCTTAGAGATCAACTTGAGGAGAACACAAAGTATTTCAAGGATCAAATTGTTGCCGCCGGATTCGATATCAAACCAGGCGATTCGCCAATTGTTCCGATCATGTTATACGATGCGGCATTGTCACAAAAGTTCGCAGATAAATTATTGGAAGAAGGCGTTTACGCAATTGGATTCTTCTACCCTGTTGTAGCGAAAGGTGCAGCTAGAATTCGTACGCAAATTTCTGCGGCTCACTCCAAAGCTGATTTGGATAAAGCTGCAGCTGCATTTATCAAGATTGGTAAGGAACTTGGCGTAATCGACTAAGATGATCTCGAAAGGAGAATTATACGAATTAGATAGTATTCTTGAGCTGACACAAGCTTGTGGTAAACACATGCGCGATAACGGAATCGATCAGTGGGATGAGAACTATCCTGATCGGAATAGCATTCTTAATGATCTTAATACCGAAACTCTTTTCGCTTATCGAGAGAATGGAATTGTTTTGGGAATTGTTGTTCTTAACGAATCTCAAGATGAGGAATATGGAGATATCAATTGGTCCACAAGTGATACCGATAGAAATATTGTGGTTCATCGTTTGGCTGTTCATCCCGATCAACAAGGAAAGGGAATTGCGCGAAAAATAATGAACTTCGCTGAAGTTTATGCAAAAGATGAGCGGTATGATGCAATTCGATTGGATACTTTTAGTCAGAATCCGAGAAATCAGAAATTTTACACGAACCGGGGTTATACTGATTTAGGCCCTGTTTATCTGAAATACAAAAAGGACCATCCGTACTATTGCTACGAGATGTTACTCTAATACGTTGTTGTCATATCTTCATCAACGCAGATGATAAAATCCGCCTTACCACTATTCTCTTTTTCAAGTTTGTTGACGTTTCTTTGAGTGACTACTGAAATCGTTCCGTAGTTAAAATCTGGTTTTTGATCTTTTAAATACCACAAAATTCCTTCGTAGAAATTAGAGTGAAACGAACCGTTAAAATGTAAAAAGAACTGCCCCGTTTTATAAGTGCTTAAAATGAAATGGGCCATTGTTGCGTCCTTAATTGCTTGCGCCATAACAAGTTCTGGAGCTCCATGTTCACCTATCATTTCTAAAATCGCTTTGTATTGAGGAAGCTCAGAATCGAATTTAATTGGAAGCGGTGCAATCCATGATTTTTCTTCGATACTAATCGAATCCAATGCTGCGAATCCACCCTTTTTATAGACAAGGCCTGCATACTTCCGTGGGATGTTGGTCGCTGTAAACTTAAGATTGTTATCTCGAGCGTAATTCAATAATGGTGCATAATCCGTCTCATGATTCGGCCATACTCGTGCGGTTGAATCGAACTCTTTAGCATCCATTGTTCCTGCCAAATAAGCGTTGACTTGTTGTTGATTATCGGCTTCAAACATTTCTGCACCGAGGATTAGTTTTTTCTTCTTATCGATGTCTTTTGTTAACTCCAACTGCAACCAATGTGCAATTGCACAATTGTGTTCTTCTCCAAAAAGTACAATCTCCTTTTCTAGAAGCGACTTAAGCATTTTTGAATAGGTAACTTGTTTTCCTTTTGAATCGTAAATCTTATAGGGTGATTTGTCTTGAGAAAATGAAAGGGATGTTGCAATCAATGCTGTTATTAGAAGCAGGATTTTCATGGATGTTTGGTCAATGATTCATTATAAAGGTACGGATTCGTGCGTGATTATATTGGACTCCAATAATGAGGTGCTTGTTTTCTTTTTTACCGCCAGAAGAAAGTAACTTTCGAAGATAAAACGGAAGCAAGTGATTTGTTCTCCTAAACCGTTGAACAAATTGAGGGAATTACTCACGAGGCCTTCAAACCTGCTGAACAACGCAATGGTAAATTGACTTTAGTCGATAAAGCGAACGACTTGGAAACATCTCGTTTGTGGCGTGAAGAAGTAACGCAGATTGTAGGGCAATATCCGGATGTAATGTTGAATTATTTATTCGTTGATATTGCTGCGATGCAGATCATTCAGCAACCTCAATCGTTTGATGTGGTTCTACCTGAGAACATGTTTAGTGATATTCTCTCTGATTTAGCAAGTGTGATCACGGGTCGTATCCGCAGGCAAAAGGTTTGGACATCGCGAATCCAAATGCGACTATTTTGGCTGTCGCGATGTTGCTTGAGAATCTTTGAATGCACGAGGAGACTGAAGTGACAAGAAAGTCTGTTGATTGGGTGATGCAAAAGAGATTTGTTTCTGTGAATTTGAATTCTGAACCGCCTACGAGTTGCAGTCGAATTGGGCATTTAATTGCGAATTACATTGAAGATAAGGGAGCTGTCTTTATTAAGAAACGGAATACTGAAGAGAGTAAAGGGGTGTTGATTTAAATTGGATCGCTGGCTCTTTTGGATAATGGACCGCTTCGCTGTTGAATCGGCTTCGCCTTTTAGATTAAGTGCTCTGTGTTTAAATAATTTTACTCAGCAAAAATCCTCTGCAGTTAAATCCCTACCTTTGAATTCAAATTTTCAGAATGGCATTAATAAAAGAATGTAGGGGGAAAACTCCAACCCACGGAAACGATTGCTGGTTTGCAGAAAATGCAACAATTGTTGGCGATGTAACCATGGGCGATCAATGCTCTGTTTGGTTTAACTCCGTAATTCGCGGTGATGTGAATTCAATTCAAATGGGGGACAAAGTCAACATTCAAGATGGCGCGGTGATTCATTGCACCTTCGAAAAAACCAAAACTGTTCTTGGGAATAATGTTTCAATTGGGCACAATGCTTTGGTTCATGGCTGCACGGTTGAAGACAACGTTTTGATAGGAATGGGGTCTATCGTGATGGATGATTGCTATATCGAATCGGGAAGTATTATCGCAGCTGGAGCGGTTCTTTTGGAAGGGTCGAAAGTTAGAAAAGGTGAGATTTGGGCAGGGGTTCCTGCTAAAAAGGTCAAGGACATTTCACCTGAGCTTTTTGAAGGAGAAGTTATGCGAATTGCGAATAATTACGTGAAATATAGTAGTTGGTTTAAGGGGGAGTAAAGCCCCCATTAAATTATAAAGTGTAAATACCTGATAAAATTGGGATATGTATCTATCTGGTCCCCAAAATTTTGTATGTTTAGTGTTTAGAACTACGTTTAAATTTTCCTATCAAAAATCTACTCACTATAATCGGCTTTGTGCTTTTTAGCAACATTTCTTTAAGTCAACAAAATTCCGTTGCTAGAGAATGGAACAATCTAATCCTAGAAGCAATTCGAAATGATTTTGCCAGGCCTACCGTTCACGCAAGAAATTTGTTCCATCATTCGGTAATAGCTTATGATGCTTGGGCAGCTTATGACAACTCGAAAAAGACATACTTTTTAGGAGATACACTTCATGGTTATGTCTGTAATTTCAGTGGTGTTAATTATCCTGTTGATATTCATTCCGCGAGAGAAGAAGCAATTTCGTATGCGTCCTATCGATTTATTCAAAGCAGGTATCAAAACACGCCAGATTACAGCTCTACTTCGATACTGATTCAAAACCTAATGAATCAATTGGGCTATGACCCATCGAACACATCGACGGATTATGTGAATGGCGGACCTGCTGAACTTGGAAATTATCTTGCTGAACAAATCTATTTGTATGGTCTTACAGATGGCTCGAATGAGCAAAATGATTATGCGAATATTTTCTATGATCAATTGAATCCCCCAATAATAATGAGTCAACCTGGAAATCCAAATATTCAAGATCCGAATCATTGGCAACCCATCACGTTGACACAAACTATCGATCAATCTGGCAATCCAGTACTCAGCACACCTGAAAATCTATCCCCTGAATGGGGCGAAGTACATCCCTTTTCTTTGGATTCATCCATGTACAATGAACATGTTAGAGATGGGGATACCTATAAAGTTTATTTTGACACTGTTTACCCGGCTTATCTAGATCTTTCTGACTCCTCCTCTTGGGAATCATTTTATAAATGGAACCACACCTTGGTTTCTGTGTGGCAGTCTCATCTTGACCCAACGGATGGAGTGATGTGGGATATCTCGCCAGGTTCAATTGGAAACAATTCGTGGTACCCGTCCGATTCTTACCAATATGCAGCGTTTTACGACTTAACCAACGGAGGCGACCCTGGAACGGGCTATACAATCAATCCTGTAACGGGAATTCCATACTCACCTCAAATAGTTCCCCGTGGAGATTATACGCGGGTCCTTGCCGAGTTTTGGGCAGATGGTCTTGACTCTGAAACACCTCCAGGACATTGGTTTGAAATCTACCATTATGTTTCAGATCAACCCGGTTTTGAGCGAAAATGGCAAGGAATAGGTCCTTTATTGGATACTTTAGAATTTGACGTAAAGGCGCAATTAACCCTTGGTGGAACCATGCATGATGCTGCAATAAGCGCTTGGAGTTTAAAAGGGTACTACGATTATATTCGACCTGTCTCGGCAATTCGATATATGGCTGATCTAGGTCAAAGCTCAGATACAACGGCAATTAGTTATCATCCCAATGGAATTCCATTGTTACCCGGTTTTATTGAAATTGTCCAAGTTGGTGATTCTTTAGCCGGCCAATGGAACGAAAATGTTGGCAAAATCAAATTATTCACTTGGAAAGGACATGAATACATCATCGATCCCCTTACGGAAATGGCTGGAGTTGATTGGATTCTTGCGGAAAAGTGGTGGCCTTATCAACGACCCACTTTTGTAACTCCACCATTTGCTGGATTTGTCTCGGGGCATTCTACGTTCTCTAGGGCAGCTGCAAATACCATGGAATTTATTACGGGCTCACCTTATTTCCCAGGAGGACTTGGTGAATTTCAGGCTATTCAAAATCAGTACTTACATTTCGAAGAAGGTCCCAGTGCAACGATTACACTTCAATGGGCTTCTTACAAGGACGCCGCCGATCAATGCAGTTTGTCAAGATTATGGGGAGGCATTCACCCTCCTATTGATGATATTCCAGGAAGAATAATCGGTGAAGAAATTGGAAGTTTAGCTTTCATTAAGGCAGATGCGCTTTTTGACATTGACAACCCCGCTTTAATTTCTGCTTCTGTATCCGACTCTGTTCTGTCAATTGCCGATATTGGAAGTCAATTTTCAATGTATTTCACCTTTAATGTTCCAATGGACTCTTCTTTAGTTCCATCGTTAACGTTGTTTGGAAGCCTAAGTTCTGCTGTCAGCATAAACCAATTTGTTTGGATCGATTCTTTTAAACTTGAATTGAACTTAAATGTTCTAACGAGTACAATGCAATTGTTCGTGACGAATGTTGAAATTGGCACCTTATTTAGCGGAACAGGAAGTCCTTTGAGCAATTACAACTTCCTCAATTATTTCATCGTTGACACTAAAAAGCCACTAGTAAATTCGATCGTTCCAAGTGAGAATTTAGTTTCAAACTCAACTGTAGGATCCTCTTTTGTTATTGACGTTGAATTTAATGAGGCCTGCATAACCACAACAAACCCAATACTTGTTTTGACCGCACCCACTTTGGTAAATCCAACTTTCACTTTAAACATGACAAGCTCCTTTTGGAGTAACGATTCAACATTCAGTGCGTCCTACGATGTGATGGACTTTAATGAAGAAATCCCTTCAATTGATGTTGAAGTCACCAATGTCTTTGACCTAGCAGCGAACGAAATTAATGTTTCTCAGAACATTAATGTATTTGGTGTTGACACTAAGAGCCCTCTTATTACATCCATTTCTACAACCGACTCATTGATTACCCAATCCGATTTATCAAGTCCAGTTTTCATGATAGATGTAACCTTTCAAGAGGCGATGAATACTTCTATTCTTCCTACACTTACATTTTTGGATCAAGGAAATCTGTACACTTCGATTTCTCAAACCCCAGTACAAACCTTTTGGACAGATACCAATCAACTTTCAGTTTCGTTTTTAGTTTCTAGCAATACGAATGATTTAATTCCCATCGACTTATCACTTTCGAATGTTACTGATTCAATTGGAAACGCACTACTTGATTCACTTCAGATGTCTTTTATTTGGAGTGATATGAAATCGCCTGAGGTTCTATCAATTGTTCCAAACAAATCCATTATTAGCGATAGTGTTTTGGGATCTTCGTTGTATTTCATTGATGTTGAATTTAACGAACCTATGGAAACATCCAATAAGCCATTGGTTATGCATTTCACAGGTCAATCTCTTACAAATTCATTGCAATACAATCTTCCTGTAAGTGACTTCGTTGATTCTTTAAACTACCGTGCCTATTATCAAGTACTTGATGAAAACACTGAAATTGAAGCCGTTCACTTAAAAATTGATTTTGGAAAAGATGCATCTGGCAACACTCAGGTTGTTGATTCGAGCCTAAATTTTATTGCCATTGATACGAAGAACCCAAGCGTTATTAATTTGAATGCAAATGACTACATACTGGATCAAATTGGGCAATCATTTGATGTCACTGCCATTTTCGACGAGCCTATGCTCAATACTGACTCTCCATCAATACAATTTAGTCCTGTTGCGAGTTCTTACCTCGATTTGGTGGACTCAATGTGGATTAATTCCTCAACTTACTTGTTCAATTACCAATTGGTTTCTTCAACAAGTCAAACGACCCAGTTTGGAGTGAACTTGAACTCTGCCGTTGATGAAGCTGGTAACACCTTAATTGAGCTAGATATAGCGGATTATTTTCAAATCGACGAAGCACTCGGGGTTGTTCAGTTGTTGGATAAAAAGCTTCTACTTTATCCAAATATTTTGAGAAGCGGAGAGCGCTTAAACATTGATGGAGATCTTGATCAAACCACTTTTCATCTTCTCAATTCAATTGGTCAAATTGTACAAGAATTGGTGTTCACCAAAGTGAATTCGAAATATGTTTCAGATGCGATCTCACTTCCTCCGGGCATGTACCTGTTAACGAATGGCCAAATGAACGCTAAAATCATAATACAATAATGAAGTTCGTATTTCTCATATTATCAATCCTTTATACAACATTCAGTTTCGGTCAAACCTTGACCGATGTTGTAAATATCCAGAACATCACTTATTCTCAAAGCACTCCCGACAATCGGGCAAACGGTATGTCGTTTTATGATTTTGACGAAGATGGATGGGATGATTTAACGCTCCCAATGAATAATGACTCTATACTTTTCTACAAAAACGTGAATGGAAATTTTCAACAAATCGGATCTTACGTTGATGCAATTGGTTATGTAAAACAAATACTTTGGGTGGATTATGACAATGATTTGGATTTAGACATCTGTATTTCCTACGAAGACGCTGGGATTCAATTGTACCAAAACGATGGTGCTTTTAATTTTACAGATATCACCGTAGCTGCTGGAATATCAAACGTTCCATTCATTGCTTATGGATTCTCTTTCGCAGACCCAGATACGGATGGTGATTTGGACCTTTACGTATGCACACATGAAATTGTTGGACAAGTTGTTTCACCTGAACCGAACAAGTATTATGAAAATCAAGGGAACGGAACATTCATTGAAAAAGCACAAATGCTGAATATTGACAATGGAATTCAACCCACTTTTATGCCTGTTTGGTTCGACTACAACAACGATCATTTACTTGATTTAGGTCTTATCAACGATAAAGAATTTTGGAATGATGCCTTGTATCAAAACATGGGGAATGGAACGTATCAAGACGTTGCAACAGCAGTTGGCATATCTAACGATGGTCACAATCCAATGTCATTATCAATAGCTGATTTCAATAATGACGGTTACCAAGATATTTTCAAAACTGCCATAGGAAGTGACTATATTTGGAATGGCTATGCCATGGATTATAAACTGTACAGAAATAACTCAGGTATCAACTTTACAGATGTTGCTCAAACCTTTGATTTGGACACCAATATTTTTGCATGGGGTGCTTTGTGGGTGGATTATAACAATGATTGTTTTGAAGACTTGTACATTTCAACCACTTTAGGAACAGGATTTTCTTCTTTGTTGTATAGAAACAATAATGGGCAATCGTTTGATCTTATGAACGATTCCATTATTGGTAACATCGTCAACACTTCTTTTTGTCCTGTAAAAGGAGACATTGATAACAATGGTTTTTACGATATTGTTGTACTGAACGATAATGCTATCCCAAACGTTTTGTTGAACAGCGGGAATGCAAATAACTATATCAAAATTGACTTGCAGGGTGCCCAATCGAATCAAAAAGGAATCGGTTCAACCATTGAAGTATATGCCAACGGTGAGCATCAAACACAAACTGTATTCTGTGGTAATGGACTCTGTGCTCAAAATTCACAACACAAAATATTCGGTACCGGCTCTGCGACAAATGTTGATTCATTAATAGTAACATTCCCAAGTGGGATTGTAGTCCGAAAGTTTGATCTAGGAGTCAATACAAGTCACCTAATTATTGAACAGGCAACCGAAGTCTTGGACCTGAATCAAGGCACGAATATCATTTATGCCTGTGTCGGCGAACAATTTGAATTTGGTGTTTCTGGCTTGTACAATTACCAATGGAACACAGGAAGTCAGGATTCTATCATCACAGTTCAGTCACAAGGTAGCTATTCATTTGAAGCGACGAATTTTGCTGGTGACACGCTGTATATTTCCTCTCCGCTATATGTAGATTACGAACCGCTCTTAACATATCAAGAAGTCATCAATCAGCCAACTTGTGGAGCATTGAATAATGGATCGATTGACTTGTTTTTAAATCCTGCTTCAATTGTATTTGAAGTCTATTGGTCGAATGGAAACCAAGGAGCACTAAACAATAATCTATCCGCCGGCAATTACTCTTATACCATTTTAACCAATGGTAATTGCCAATACTCGGGATCTATTATAATTGCCAATGCGCCATCATTTACGGTTCAATACATTACAACGCCAGTAACGGATACCTCTCTAGGTTCGGCTGATTTGTTCATCTGGGGCGGCGTTGCACCTTATGCATTCACATTAGCAGGCGATACAGTAAACAGTCCCATTACTGATTTATCAGCTGGAAATTACGAAGTAATTGTAACAGACGCGTATGGGTGCGTCGATACCGTTTTATTTACGATTAATGACATGTCTGCAGCTAGTGTGTCTGAAACGGTAATTGGTGTCGCTAAAATATACTACAATGAGGAATATGTTTGGGTCTGCGATATAAACACAAATGACATACAACACATTGAAGTATTCGATATGCTAGGAACTCTAATTCTAGACAAACACAATTGGGAAACTGATGCTGATAAGAATTGTAGAATAAAAATGCTCGAGTCTGCAGCCTCAGGCCTATATCGAGTTGTGGTAACCCACGATTCATTTGTAGAGTCAACTACCATTTTTGTAAGGTAGACTTGTCTGCTTCTGGGCTTTTACATGGTGTTGATTGAAGGCAACATTCGACGGTTATTCCAAATCACTTTTATCAGCAATTCAATAAGCAATTGGGGGTAAAGTATAACTCGTATTTTTTGACACCCATTCGAATTCATAGGAGCTTTAGTCCTATCTAACCTGCCAACAAAATTTAAGAGTAAATCATAAAAACGTGCAAGTTTATCCTCAAATCATTGTGAAAAAATTGTTGCTAAATGCATAAAACTATGAAGTTTTAGTACTTTTCAAATCATTCGAAATACAAACTGCACTTTGGTTAAATTGTTCTATGGCCTGCGTAAAAACTGCCATTATCTTGGCTAAGACCTAATAGATTCACCTAATAAAATAATGATTATGAAATTAAAGAAAGTATAAAGCCCAAATACTCATCTGACAAGTTTTGAATGACTAGCATCAGGAAGTTTAGATCAATTTTTCCAATACAAAAGTAACATATCTCGCCTGTTTCGTGAGAATTCATTTCCAAACAGTAGTCTTAAGCTATTAAACGGACAAATTTCCTTCGCATAAAGGAATAGTAGAGGTGAATGCTGCGATAATTATGAGAAATGATTCGTTTTTAGTCGTGAAGAACGAAACACGAAGCTCAATTCTAATCGTTACTATTCAGCAATTCTTGGGATATAACCCCGATAAGAATAACAACTCCACATCCAATAAAATTGTACATTAAGTAACTCAATTCTATCACTTCATATGATACCAATAAATGGACAATTAAAACAGTGATTTGACCAGCAACCCCTCCAATTAAAGCCGCCGTTCCTTTTGTAGACTTAAAGAATAAGGCCAACAAAAAAACACCTAAAATTGTACCGTAGAATAAAGAGCCTAAAATATTTACCAATTGAATCAGGTTTTCAAACATCCCAGCCGTAAGTGCAATTAAGATTGCCATTAGTCCCCAACCCACTGTCAACAATTTACTGATCCGAAGGTCTTTTTTCTCGTCGTCTGATTTGGACCAAAACTTTTTGTAATAATCAATGGTTGTAGTGGCGGCAAGTGCATTCAATTCACCAGCCGTTGATGACATAGCAGCAGAAAAGATAACAGCCAGGAGCAATCCAATTAAGCCGTGCGGTAAGAAATTTAATATGAAAGTGAGGAAAATATAATCTGAATCTTTGACTGCAAAATTAGGGTCAATTTTATGGAGTGATTCCTTGTAACTCCCTCGCAGCGAATCTTGTTGAATTTGTAATTTCTGGATAGCAACATTCTCATCAATATTGGAGTCCTTGAATTCTCTCAAAAGAACGCGTTTCTCTTCAAAAATGACATCGTACTCTGCTTCAATTGTCTTCAATCCACGTTCTTCAATAGCAGTCATTTCAACGTTCACTGTATTGAAAACAATGGGTGGCTTATTGAACTGAAAGGAAACAAATACCATCACACCAATGAACAAAATAAAGAACTGCATCGGGACTTTCAATAATCCATTGAACATCAATCCCATTCTCGATTCTTTCAAGGATTTGCCTCCCAAATAACGTTGCACTTGCGATTGATCCGTTCCGAAATACGAGACGAAAAGAAAAAGTCCACCAGTAAGCCCTGAAAGCAGTGTGTAGCGATTGCCAAGATCCGGAGACAAATCAATGATTTCCATTTTCCCCAAACTTCCAGCAATATCGACTCCTTCCATGAATCCAATATTCTCTGGAAAGCTTTCAACGACAAAGTAGAAGGCAATGAACATCCCAGTCATAATAATACCCATTTGCCATTTCTGCGTCAGGGAAACCGCTCTGCTTCCACCAGAAACCGTGTAAATAATTACGAGCCCACCAATCAAGAGACAAGTAAGTTGAAGGTTCCACCCTAAAATAGTCGATAGAATAATGGACGGCGCATAGATTGTAATTCCGGCAGCCAAGCCACGAGAAACCAAAAACAAAAAAGCAGTAAAAGACCTTACTCTAACGTCGAAGCGTTGCTCCAAATATTGATAGGCGGTATATACTTTAAGACGGTAGTAAACGGGTAAAAAGAATATGGAAATTAGAATCATTGCCAGAGGCAACCCAAAATAGAATTGTATGAATCCCATTCCACTTTCATAGGCTTGTCCAGGTGTCGATAAAAAGGTTATTGCACTGGCTTGAGTGGCCATAATCGACAATCCAATTGTTGCCCAGTTTTCGGTGTTATTGCCTTTTAAGTAACTCTCTAAATTGTTATTCTTACGCGTCTTCCATGTTCCATAGGCAACAATTACTATAAGCGTACTCATTAATACAAACCAATCAATTCCACTCATGATCCGTACGAATTAGTGATCCATAAATACACGGCAATCTGAACGACCAAGAAAACGATCAATCCAATGTACCAACTCTTCCAATTCGTAGAGTCCTTCTCTTGTTCGGGTTCCGGCACGTGGTCTAGCCCTTGGTCCAGCTCTTCATCACTCATGGCTCATAACTTAAAATATTAGCAAATAAGCGGTAGGCTCCAATCACACCATTTGGCAGCTCACGGAAAAATGAAATCCCTGAATAAACAAATTGTCCTTTTCCATATTTCGCAACGATCAACGCTCCCGTTTGTGCATCTTCGCCTTGATCCGCCCAAGAGAAAAGAGGCGTATACTCCTCGTCCCAGTTGTTGGCAAAATACAAGCCACGTTCTTGAACCCAATTTTCAAAATCGGTTTGCGTGATTTTATTTGGCGAATTCATGATTTGATGCTCTGGCTCTAAAAACGTTACCTCCGCGTCTTCTTCTGTTACACGATTTCTAGACAACTCAAAAGGATAAGGTCCAAATTGCTTTCCTTCTAATGAACGGTAGGCTGTGTTGTATTGCATTAGCAGATTCCCACCATTCTTTACATATTCATTCAAGCGTTCTGAATAATTCAAAAGCTCAGGATGCACATTGTAAATACGAATACCTAAAACAACGGATTGGTATTTCGCAAAATCAATACTTGGAATGTCTTTTACTTCAAAAAAGTCAAGTTTGAAACCGAGTTGCTCAATCGCTTGTGGAACTGCATCATCGACACCTTTGATGTATGCAATTCGGCCCGCTTTTATCTTTGCATCAAGCACGGTACATTGCATAAATGCCGTTCTAAACAATGCTTGCGTTGGAATGTGATCATAAGTAATTTCCTTGTAGTTGAACAATTTCGTTCCGTCTTCTTGAGATAATTTGACAGTTCCGGATTTTGCATCTTTAGCAGCTTCAACTGTTAATACAAACCATTCTTCAGCATGCATCGTATTGAATTCCAAGTGAATTTTATTTGGAGAAATTGTCCAGCCTTTTGGTGCCGTTATATTCAATGTTGTGTTTAAGCTGTCTCTAAAATTTTTGATTTTTATTCGAACTTCTTTTGGCTCCCCAGATTTTGTTAGGAGTTGTTGCTCTTCGAAACTTGCCGTATATCCTGGAGTAGAAATCAAAGGCCGACGTCGTTCACCGTAAGAGGGATCGCGCCATTTATAGGCAGCTGGAATTGAAATACTAAAGGGTTGGTCATCAACCAAAAAAGTAAATTTCAAAGTAATACTTGGTCGGCTCTCTGGTGCACAAAAATCACTTGAATCTGAAACTTTAAAAGTAGTTCCAAAGGGTTCATTCAGCCAATACGGATTTGAAATATCCGTTTTACCATTTGATTTAAGATCCAAAGCAAGAGGTTCATTCAAGAGTAACTTTTCGTCCAGTTCAAATTTCTCACCAGTGCTCATTTCCACTTTAGATAGAAGAACCGACAGCCCAGACCGGTTAATTAAATTGGCTTTTAGAAGTACAGAATCTCCTTGATTGAATGAGAATTGTTCTCCCAAGACCTCAGCATGCAGCCCAAGGCAATCCTGAATAATGGTCTCACAACGTTGAATTTTTTCATCGAAAATATAAGAAGAAGGCAATTGCTTTAAACGTTGCAAAATCTTAAGAAGTCTCGGCACATTGTTCGAAACGGTAACGAAGTCAAAGTTGTCTAGTGCAGATTGAAAATCGATTTCCAATTGTTTATCGGCAATACCTGTCCAAGTTTGACTTGTTTTTTCAAAAAACGACCCTTCTAATTTATCCCCTTCTAAGTGCTTAAAATATTCGATACGGCTTCCGCGCTCAACAATTCCTCCAAACCCTTGGCACTTGTGTTCGCTGCGGGCTAATGTGCCAATTTCATTGTACGACATGCCTAATTGCGCATTGAAACCGCCAATATCCGAAATCAAATAATTTGGATCGCCTTGGGCCATGTCTTTTATGTTATCGTCCCACCAATAAGATGTGTTCCAATACACTGAGGTGGATTGCCACGTTCCATAAGCTTGTACTTGCCTTGGCTCGTATTCTAAATCGGCCGCTTTACTAAACGCCTCGATCGCCAAAAGTGATGATGCCGTATGGTGTCCATGACCCGCGCGTTCATCAGGCGGAAATCGTGTAACAATTACATCGGGCTTGAATTTGCGAATGATCAATACCAAATCGGACAGTAAAATATCTCGGCCCCAAAGTTCAAAAGACTCTTCGGCAGATTTTGAATATCCAAAATCAACGGCTCTGGAAAAATATTGTTTTGCACCATCGTGAGAGCGTGCTGCCAATAATTCTTGGGTCCGTAAGACACCCAATTCTTCGCTCAATTCCTCCCCGATTAGGTTTTGACCTCCATCTCCACGCGTTAATGAAAAGTATGCCGTTTCTGCTTTTTCGCCCAAAGAAAACCAAGCCAAAGCCCTCGTATTTTCATCATCGGGATGCGCAGCAACATACAATACTCTTTTTAAAGAGTGTAATTTTTGAAGGTTTACAAATATTTCCCCGTTGCCTTCATTGGCAAAGGAGAAAAGAGATGAAAATGTAAAATATAAAAGGATTAAATTCTTCAAGGTGTTTGAATTAAGTATGCTCAAATTTACCCATTAAATGCTTAACACAAATAACCTAATCTTAAACGAATCATACAAAGTGTTAAAGCTTCAAAAGAATAGGATTTAAAGAGCATGCTTGGTTCAACGCAAATAAAACACCCCTGAGACAAGGCTAAATAAAGGACTTGCGCATCATTTCAATTCTACATATTGAATAAACCAGGGCTTAGGAGTAAAACGACGAGGTAATATTCATTTACAACAATGATCTATATAAACCCAATTGTTTCCTTAATTTTGATCTTGAAATCTGAAAAACTAGAAACATGAAAAAAATAATGATTGCCCTTTTGACATTGGGGAGCTTTTCTTTAACAGCTCAAATTACAACTCCGGCACCAAGCCCTGCGGCAAAGGTATGGCAAACAGTTGGACTTACTGAAGTTACAATTGACTATTCAAGACCTTTAAAACGGGACCGTGTGATCTTTGGTGACCTTGTGGCATATGACAAAATGTGGCGCACGGGAGCAAACAAAAACGCAATGATTACGACAAGCGAAATCCTCATCTTTGGAACTGATTCTTTAAAAGCGGGAACGTATTCGATTTTCACAACACCTAAAAAAGGCAATTCATGGGACGTTTATTTCTACATGGATACTGAAAACTGGGGAACTCCAGGAGAATGGGATGAGAATTTAGTTGCGGTGAAAACAACAGCAATAGTAAGTGCGTCTAATACAATTACAGAGTCGTTTACAATTGCAATTGAAAATGTTTCGATGAATGGTGCTGAACTAAGTTTTGCTTGGGACGATACGAAAGCGGTCGTTTCTTTTGCTGTACCAACGAATGACGCGGTTTTGGAAAGCATTGATAAAGTAATGAATGGACCAAGTGCTGGAGATTTTTACTCGGCTGCGAGTTTTTACCTTACTCAAAAGACAGAACTTGTATTGGCTTTGAAATACATCAACAATGCGTTGGATATGAAGAAGAATAAGCCATTCTGGTACCTGCGTAAAAAAGCATTGATTCAAGCAGAAATGGGTGATTTCAATGGAGCAACGGCAACAGCCAAACTTTCAATGGAATCAGCTAAAGATGCAGGAAATGAAGATTACGTTAATTCGAACGCAAAGTCGATTGAGGAATGGAGTAAAAAAAAATAGAGTTTACCAATTGATAATAAGAAAGCTTGTCTGAAAAGACAGGCTTTTTTTGTGGATAATTTTCTGGTGATGAGCCGCCAATGGTTTTAAAAAGCACTTGAATCAGTTAAGCTTATTTGCCCACGCTAAACAAGATTGTAACCCTTTAATTTTAAAGTATCGAAAATGCGACAATGACCTGGAATAGAAAATGAACTTCTTCTAAAAGAGATTCATCATAGGGTAAAAAATAATTTGCAGATAATAAGTAGTATGTTGAATCTTCAATTTGGTTCGTTTGATGAGCCCGCGGTTCTTGAATCACTTTTAAAACCAAGGATCATATAAATTCAATGGCAATTATCCCTAAGAAAATTTACCTTTCTGAAGCTTTGGACTCAATTAACTTTGATGATTACTTGAACAATCTCGCGACAGCTATTCAAACCAGTTATTCTGGTACTAAAACTATTGAGATAGACTTAATTAAATCAGGTATTGCTTTCGATATTGACCTTACAATTAATCTTGGGCTTATCATTACCGAACTATTAACCAATGCTCTTAAACATGCCTTTACAAAAAAAACAGGGAAGTATCAAAATGGAATTAAAAGCAAGCGACAGAAAAAACACCAATTAATTGTAGAAGATAACGAAGTCGGGATGGATGGAAATCTTAATCTAAATAGACAAAAGTCCTTGAGTCTAAAAATTGTTGATGCGCTCACAGAACAAATCAATGGGAATTTATGTACGGAACCCATGGACGGGA
>TARA_B110000902_G_scaffold267177_1_pt1 | contig 90253 bp, 82 predicted proteins | sample TARA_B110000902 | Tara Oceans TARA_B110000902 (sample SAMEA4398009) | marine metagenome | biome: Polar Biome; feature: [SRF] surface water layer (ENVO:00010504); material: water (ENVO:00002006), including particulate matter (ENVO:01000060) such as... | depth 5 m | reverse complement strand
CCCCCGCCCCCCTCTCTCTCTCTCTCTCTTTTCATTTTTTTTTTTGGTTTTGATTGATGGAGATACCTACCTGCCCGTGCGGCCAGTGCTGTTCCGACGACGCGTCCGGCGCGTCCGCGTTAAGTGCGGACGGACGGTGGTTTGCTGCGTACGCCTCGTGCTGCCTTGTCGATGCTGCCGGTTTGCCCGGTGTTGCACTTGACTGCCACGCGTCGATTCGAGCTGTTGTGGATGCGTTTCCGTGGCGCGATTGTGAGCGGCACCTGTTTAAGCGGGTTTGCGAGCGCGGCGGCCCTGTTTTGAGCGGCGACGGATGGTTTTCTGTGGCCGGTGTGCGGCGGCGGTCTCGGAACGCGCGCCGCATTGCAGCTGCGTGCGTGTTGCTTCGGCGGCCTACGTTTGCGTTTTCGCCGTCTGTTACGCGGGAGCAGCACTGCATTCAGCTTTACGATGCGCATGAGCGGTGCAGCCGTCGGTATGGTGTGGTGTACGCCGCTGCGCTGGCTGTGTTGCGCGAGCCCTGAGGATGGCGCAGGTTGCGATGAAGTGGTCCGTCTTGCCGCGGGCGCTCAATTTTTTTGATGTGCGCTTGTTCTTTTTTTTCCGTTTTGTGATTTGGGGGTGGTGTTTGTATATGCCTACGGCGTGCGATGCGAGCCAGGTTGCCCTGAAGACGTTTGACATTTTCAGTGCGATCGTTGCTGTTTGTGCCAGTTTTTTAGCGTCTGCCGAGGTATTTGGTGCGATGCCGTACTTTGTTGGGGTCATTGTGCCGCCTGAGCGTGTTGAAGTGCCTTCTGGCTATGCGCTCGACAGTGTTGCCCGGATGGCAATCACTTTGCGTTTGCGGGGGCTGCCGATCACGGTGCAGCATGGCGGCGTTCAAGCTGCGGTTGCTGCTGTGCTGTCGCGCCCTGCCGGGACGCTTGACGGTGTTTCGATGCGCGGGTCCGTGGTGCACGCTGGCGTTGTGCGGCACGGCTGGATGTCTGCCGATGGTGCGGTGTGGGTGATATTTGAGGTCTTTGCAGGGTACGAGCGGGTGCTGTGGCTGATTGCGGGGGGGCACCTGCAGGCGTTGTCGCTTTCGCACGTTGGTACCTCTACGCCTGTCGAGGTGTCGCTTTGTTCTGTTCCTGCCCGCGACTTTTGTTTTTTGCGGGCGTGCGTCGACACGCTAGAAGCGGCGTTTGCGTATAAGGCAAAGGTTGACCGGTGCGAGCATACGAGCACCCGACCTTTTGCTATGGAGACTACTGGTGCAGCCGCGCCTACTGCTTCGCAACTTGAGCAAATTATCGGATCGTTGCCGGAAACCGAGCGGACGCTTGTGATGGCGCGATTCACTGAGATGATGGGCAAGGTCGACGACGCGCGTGCGGCGTCGGCAGCGTCAAAGAAGCGGCTCTCTGCTATGACTGAGATCAAGGAAACAGACAAGCGTATGTTTACAGAGCAATTTAAATACCTGATTGACATGCTGCCGGATGCGTCCAAGTACGCGGTGACCCCTGATACGTGCCGCGTGCTTCAAGATGCGACGCCCGAGGTCGTTCACCACGTTGGCCAGCTTTTGAAGTGCGCATCTGCGCGGCTTGCTGAGACGACTGTTGACTATGGAGCAGGCCGATCCATGAAGCGCGTGCGTTCCGAGACAACACCGCCTGATGCGGCTGTGCCGCCTTCTGCGTCTGCGGAACTGACGCCGCTCCAGCGTGCGCTCGCCAACACTTTTAATTAACCAATAAACGACACATTGCCGTGCGCGGTTAAGTCCTGCTTATTATATGGGGAGACAGAAACCTTAGGGTGCGTACTATGGCGACTGTAGAATCGGTGCGGCGCCTGTTGTCTGCGGGGTCGCCTGCGTCTGCCTCTGCCGGGTTTACCGGGTTTACGACGTACCTTAAGCACACGCTGATGAACAACGTTGCGTACGTGTCGCCTGTGCAGCGGCGTTCTGGATCGTCTCGGAAGCGTGTGTCTCGCGGTCTTGTACTTGGGCGGCGGCTTGACGCTGCGTTCCGGACGTACGCGACCGGGGGCAGCAGCCCCCCGTTGACGAGCGCTGTGGCGTCTGTGCTTCGCCGGCGCGGGATCCGACTTGTGTGCAGCCAGACGCGCGTGCACCTTGCGCGCCTTCGTGTGCGGACCTCTGTTGACGGCATTGGTGTTGACGGGCACGGGTGCGTGTGGGTCCTCGAGCTGAAGAACACGCAGCAGACGGTCGCGGAGCACCGATCGAGCTACCACCTTCCGTGCCCCAACAACCGACTGCTGAGCAACGGCATGGCCAACACGGAGTGCGTGCGGCACAGCCTTCAAGCCGGGTTTGGAGTTGTGGGGCTTGTGGCCACGCACCCAACGGTTCGAGTGCGCGGCCTTGTGATTGTGAACTGCGCGGACGGTGCCTGCGGCTACCCCATTGACGGCGATGTGTACGCGCAGCGTTCTGCGTTTCCTGCGAGCCACCACGGCCCCCGCGTCGGCGGTCGCTGGGATGACCGGGACGAAGCCATCAAGAAGCTTGTGGGCACGCTCGGGTTCACTGACGCGACGTTGCGGCGGACGTCCGCTGGGCGCATTGGTGTGTACCGCCGACCGAACGGGTCTCGGCTTGCGATTGTTGTCGGGGCCGCAGCACGGCCGACGTTAGAAGCCGTTCGCGCTGACGTTCGGGCGGTCGTTGTTGTGCGTCGAGGCAAACTTGCAGCAGAGGTGGTCTAGAGTATAAGCCGAACCGCTTTGCGCAGGGATACAACCATGCCCCCCATCGTTGCTGAGCCGGATTCGGCACGGGTCACTCAAATTACCGCAGAAACAGACAAACGGTTTGTCGACCATGCCAAACATCGTTCGTTTATCAATGAGGGCCTCGGCTCTGGGGTGGTGGTTGAGTCCCAAGCGCGCAGTGTGGAGTACTGGAGCGGCAACAGCATGAACGACACTGGGCTTGCGTACAACATTAGCGGGCGGGCTACTGTAATTGAGGCCAGCGTTGGGGAGCGGCTTGCCGGATTCCAGGACCCCATCAAGGCCATCTTTGGCACGACGGTGTGCAAGGACAAGACTGTGATTGTGACGCGCAAGTACGTGATTGGCGGCGGTGTGACGATTACCCCCGAGCGCGCGCCAGCGCGCACTGTGCAGGTGAAGGAGGATGTGACCACTGTTGAGCTGAACCGGTACGGCGGCGACATTACGATGAACACAAATTTGTTTTTGACGCCGCAGCTTGCGCAAGCGGAGATGGACATGAAGGTGAACGCGCAAAAGGGTGAGCTTGAGAAGAAGTTGATTGAGCTTGGGTACAACGAGATTCTGTCCAAGGCGGTGCGGCTGCCGGACGCCGCTGTCCGCGCCAATCCGACGTTCGTTGGCGGCACCGTCAAGCAGAAGCAAAGCTACGCGACCATGGTGTACAACCGGTCGTGCTTTGGTGCGTTTGCCAAGCATGAGTTTCCGCTTGCCAACCTCCTTGCGTCGTGCAAGAAGACGGGGGCGTACCTTGCGGCGGACGGTCCATCTACGCTGCTTGTGCTTCCGCACGGTTCGAGCGAGATGCTGCGGTACACGAAGAAGAGCAGCATGAAGTACAGCATTTCTGGCTTGTCCACTGCGGACCAAAAGCCTGTGAACATGAGCATCAGCAATGTGTCTGAGGATCCTTCGAGCGGTGTAAAGATTATGGTGCACGTTCCCCCGACTAACAATTCGCAAGGGGCTGCGTTTCCGACGACGTCTTCGAACTGCCTCTCTGAGACTGTGACCATCTACACGTTTCACAAAACCAACGGCGCCTATGCTGTAAATTTCCAAACTGGCACGCCGCATCCAGTCACTGGTGACGGCCTTCCCGGATTGAGCGGCAGCGGCGGCGGCGGCGGCAGTGGCAGCAGCGGCTTCGGAACCCCTGCACCTACGGAGCGCGAATTTACCGGGACTCGGTTTCAAAGGTCTGCGCTTGCGATGCTACAACAGGGCCTTGCAGACAGTAAGGCGGCAAACACTCCCACTGTAACGGCTCGATACGAACAGGCTATCACTGAACTCAGAGAAACAGATGTTGTGTTAGGGTTTTTGGATAACAACGCTAACGTGCGAGACGCGCTTTCGCGGTCTGACGACTCTAAAATGATCCCGCTGGAGGGCTTTGTCAGCCAAATGTTTACGAGCCGTACTGGCGAGCTCGCTGTTCTGGCCAGGACTCTCGCGACTGCTGCAGGTAACGCAAGCGCCGAGATCCAAAGAAAAATGAACAAAGTCGCCACCACCTGTGCTGGCATGGTGACCAAAATCGATACTGGCATTGCTGGTGATGTAAATTGGGGTTCTACTGCCCCTGCAACGGCGCTCTACGTCACCTTAACGTCCGTTTTGAACGATCCTGACGGTATGATCGACGTGTACCTCCAGCTAGGCGGTATTGCTGCAGGCATGCTCGCAAACCTGCGATTTGCCCTAGCTTCGAAAGACGCAGTCAAGATAAGAGCAGCATGCGTCGCGTTTGCCGTCAAAATCGCAACCAAGGATGCGCGCCAGAAGGATCGCGCCAGCTTTGTTCCGACTGCAACGGAAAGCGGCATGCTCGCACAATCGTCGACCGCTGGGCCAGCAATCGACGACGACGAGGATAATGCGGCCTTTCTTGCTGCCTGTCAGCTGCTGAAAGCGGGTACCGGTGACATGTTTGAAAGCCTGTGCGAAGAGCACATTAAGATGCAGAATAAGGAGTCGTACCTCTTCCAATTTCCGACGGCTTTCCCCATGCTGCATGAGCTTGTTACGTGGACCACAACCTGCGCGGCGCCCCGACGTGTCAATGCCGACTGGACTCCCTTTGACGTCATCGTCGATACTTGCATCCGGTTGTCCTCGTATTCCACCAGCAGGAGGCGAGCGGTCATTCTTGCCTTTATTCCTAACGGTGTCGAGTATGGGTTTAAGTTTACGACGGATGCCGCGGACGCGACTATGCACCTTGTTACTCTGGTAACGGGTCACAACGACCGCCTCCGCAATGCCGCGTCGCACCGCAAGTGTGCCCATGCGTTTGCGGAGTATTGCAAAAGCCTTGGGGATACCGAACTTATTGGGCCACTAACCGCTCTGTTGCGCATTGCATCTATTGTTTACCGAGAAACGGTTGTGCCAGCTGAAAGCCCAATGGCCCAAAGTTTTCAGAACATTGCACGGTTTGTGACAGCCACGTTTGGGCCGGTGCAGACACGCGGCATTCGAGGTTGCCGAACATCGATTGATTTTGCAACCAGCGATGTCACTTTTGCTAAAGCACTGAATACGGTGGAGAGCGGCATGGTCGGCGAGGTTAAGGGGGAACACAACGGGACGGCAGTCGAAATTGTCGGGTGGGGCATGTATCTCCGCTCTTTCTGCCAAGGTGGCGTTGTCAGCTATGTGGACACGGCAAGTGATGCGGTCGTTTCGTCTGCATCGAACAACAGACTGTCTTCCAACATTGTACTTGAAGTTGTCACGGCATTTACCTCGGCAGGATATACTAAAATGCGGGATCTCGTTAGCGCCCATTGTGCCATCCGATCCGCCTGCGCTAGTTTGTGCAGCAAGGTGTCCGGTACCGTGTCCGGTGTGGTTGACACGGTGGTGCAATCGGCGGCTGCGGTAAAGGATACGATTCTGTCGACGTCGATATCCGACCTTGCTTCGTACATTGCTAATATGTTTGCGACAACAGGCAAGATGTTGCACTCATTTGGTGGTACAATAGGCAATGAGGCGTGTAAATCCCTTGGCAGCTTCGTGGAGCAAATAACCGGGGTTTTTTCATCGTACAGCGTCAACGGCGTATTTGATACTGGGTTAATAACTTCGCTCGGTTTATCGGCTGTAGCGCTTGCTGTGACCGCAGACAAGGATATGGTGGGCATTATAACGGCAGCAGCAGCTGGATTGAGAACAGCGCTGAGTGGGCTCCTAACGTTTACCTCGGAGACTTCCGACGACGACAAACCAAGCGTACTTTCCAGACTTGGTGCCTCGGCGGCAGAAACAATGAAACTTATGGTTATGCAGGTAAAAAAACTGTTCAAGGCCACAGCGGATATTACGGGTCTCGAGAGTGTAGTAAAAATGTTGAGGTCGAACGTATCCGACCTGGACCATTCAGAAGGTTCCAACCTTACGCCGCACAGGGAGCGTGGACTGGACCGTTTAGAAGATTCCACCCGTACGCCGCACAGGGAGCGTGGACTGGACCGTTCAGAAGGTTCCACCCGTACGCCGCACAGGGAGCGGTATCTGCGGCGACGCAACGTTAAAAAAGAACACTCCGAGTCGGGCATGTTGCGGTATCCCGCGGCGAAGCGGGCATGGCAACAGGACATGCACCGTCATGCGCTGCAGATGGCCGCGTCTGCGGGCATGATGGCGTCGCAAGGTGCGACTGCCGTCAAGTTTGTGGACGATGTTACTGTGAATGCCCTCAACCCTAACCCTCAGCAGATGACGGTGCGACGACTCAGGGTCAAGATGTCGCACGCGATTATTGCCAAGTGCGGCAGCGATACTGGCGAGTTGCTTGTCGGGTACCCCATGACGGGCGTGTCGACCAACCAGCGCACGGAAAGCATGACTATCGCGCTTCGGGTGTACCTTGGTGCGGTTTTGAAGAAACCCGAAAACGTGACGATTATTCCGCACGTTGCCTTTGAGGGCGTTGAGTCGTGCGACTTTGAGGACTGTCCGGTGACCGTCGCCACAGATGACGTCAACGACGCTCAAACCGCAACGTTTGACTTTCAATCCAAGACGGAGACCGTACCGTTTGTGCCTGGTGCTGAGTACCGACGCGATGGGGCGAGCGCCAACTGGATACCGGTCACGAACAACCCTGGGGCACTTGGACACCTTGACCATTTTGACTACGTTGACTGCGTCAACGGGTTGCAAGTGTACAACGCGGGCGGGCACAAGTAAAATACTATTGCGTGGTTTGCAAGGGGGGGTTTATGGGAACGAGGGGCATGGGTGCAACCCACATTTAAACGTGTATTCGATAAAAACATATAAATAAACAATAATACATACACATGTGTTTGAGTACCCTTTTTTGGAGCGTTGCGTTTTACGCAAAGCGAGCTGCTGCTACGGCGGGTACGAGTGCGTCGCTGTTTGTGTGGACGTATTCCATGTGTTTGCACCTGTCGTCGGTGCGCAAGTTGTTCGCGGGGACGGTCTTTCTGCCGGGGTCGGGGCACAGTGGGTTAAGTGTCTTTAGGTACCGCGTTTTGCGGCTGCTTCGTGGCTGCAGCCGCGAGTAGTGGTGGTTTACGCCGCGGTACGCCCAATCTTGGCACGTGCACGCGACGGGGACCACCGTGTGGGTTATTGTCCAGTCGATGATGGTGGCCTTTGGCATGACAAACGAGTTCGCGGCTGTGTGCGTTTCAACGACGCGGGGTGTGATTCTGCACTTGTTGGTTTTTACCAAGATGGACTTTATGCTGCCTGCTGTTTGAAAGCCACTTTGCGACGGTTTCCCGCCCGCCACGACCGGTGGAACAATCGCGCTCCCCGCGACAAGCACGCAGTGTTTCTTGTGGGTTTGTGCTGCATGCACGTCGTGAACCGGGAAGCACACCCGATTGTCGCTTGTCTTGACTAATTGGTCGTGGGTCAGCGCCGCGGCCATTGTTCGCTGTATATGCACCCGCCGACGGCGCTCTGTTTATACAATGTCGTCGTTGCTCATAGCGGGGAGCGTAACGTACGTTGTTGTAAAATGGCGCGTCGTGTTGCCGACGCTTGTGCGCGGGGTTCAGATTGCGACGCTCCAGGAAGGCGCGACCCTCACGCGAAACTCGTTTCCCACTTTTGTGGCGTGCGTGTGCGGGGGCGTCGCCGCGTACGTTATGACGCTGCAAGATCCGCTGACGCGTTGGTCCATGGAGACCTTGTTGTCGGTGGCTGTTATTGTGTTTTCGATTGCGACGTTTGCATGGCCTGGGCACTACCACCTCCGCATTGCCGCGTCGCACCTCAGCGTGTGCATGTGCGCGGTTGCGGTGCGAATGCTGTCTGAACTCTGGGTGGTGGGGGTAATTCTCTTTATGCTTTTGCACGCGGTGTGTGTGGTGTTGTATTGTAAACAATAAAAAAAAACTAAAGACGGTATGCGAGCTACGGCGGCTTTGGTCTACACCAGTCACGCGTACACATTAATTCATTTACGCCTGCTTGACCGGCCTTTTCTGGCACCTTTTGTTCGTTGGCTGGATCAGAGACGTACGTAACGTTTGGTTCGATTTGGGCGTCGTCTGTATCGTCGTCGTCGTCTGTATCGTCGTCGTCGTCTGAATACACCACCTCCACCAAAACCGGTCGTGGTACAATTGATTCGTCATCATCATCTAGTACTGGGACGTCGCGTGGTTTGGGCTTCACGATAGCCTCGGGAACCCTACGCTCGAACGTATTTTTGGTCGCCATACCTTTTTTTCCTCTGCGCGGTGCGCACTCTTATACCGTACTGCTTGTTAGTCCGACCGGCACACCTTTTTTGCGTACGCGACTGCCTTTGGGTCGAACGCTGCCGCCTGCATGCCCCTGGCAAACGCCGCCTTGTCGTCGACTGTAAATGAGACCACCTTTGACCGTGATGCAGCAACGAGGATGCGCGCCGGATGCGGGAAAAAGGTCGACGGAAAAATAACGTGCACTGGGTCATCTATTGTTTTCCCCTGTGCGGCGTCTGCGGTTTGTGCTACCGCCGATTTTACCTGCGGGATAACGTTGCCGACCCCGCCGTGCGGGACGGTCACCAACGTCCCGTCGACCCGGACGCTGACGGCGTGGTCCGTGATGCGCTCTATCACGCCCGTGTCCCCGTTTCGGTACGCGTACGTGACGCGCGTGCTGCTGGATGCTTCTATTTTGTTGGTTGTGATGGTGGCTGGCAAGCCAACACAGAGGCCGTGCCGGTCGAGCGTGGCGCCGGTGCGTTTTGCCCACGCCACTGTTTCCCGCCGGATTTGGTCGTTGCTAAAGACGATCAAATGCGCCGACGGCGGTGACGGCGCGACGCGCGACAGCACAAACTCTGTCATCTCGTGCTTCCACGCCGCGTCTGTGCCTGTCTGGAACGCGACCGCTTCAAGGAGGCGTCGCACGTCGGTGCAGTCTGGGCCTGTGAGCCTGTGCTGTTCTGTGACCACTGTGGCGTCTGCGCCCCTGCGCAAAAATTCTGGCGACTCGAAAAACCACTGCCGCGTTGCGGCAACGGCCGCAATGGGCTGGATCTGAAAGACGTCGCCCGTGCACAAGACGGTGTGCCCCCTTGCGCGCCTCAAGATTGAGTCCATAAGGTGCGGCGGCACCATAGACACCTCGTCGATGTATAAGCACGCCCCTGCCGGGATGATCAAGCCCGGCCGGTTTACAAACGCTGCAATTGTGAGTTTGTAAACGACATTTATCGAATCTGGCACCGACGCCAGCAATGCAGCGGTGAGCGATAAGAAAACGACCCCCCCCTTCGACCGCGCGGCAAACTCAAATCCCTGCCGCGATTTTCCCGAGCCACCCCACCCCATAATGAGTCGAACGCCGCTGTCTTCGTCTTCGGCGTCGGCTTCGGATGCGACCGACCCGACCCTTCGTCTTTTTTGGCGGCGCATTGCGGCCCACATCATAAGCCGCCTCTCCAGTGTTGACAAAGTGACAAGTGCACTTGAATTTATACTGATCGCCATTGCAATTCCAATCAATCTTGACCGCATGGCGCACTTTACGTGGTGGGGTCTCGCGGCCTACGGGGTGTACGCGTTCCTGTACGTCGTCTCTCCCCGCGACGCGGTCCGGGTGTGGGCCTTGTGCTTTACACTGTCGACTATCATTGTCGGCGGCGTGCTCGTGCTGTCCGCGAGCAGGTGCAACATGCTCCACGACACACGCGTCGACATTGGCGGCAGCGCCTACATCATGGGCAATTTTGCGGTGCATTACTGGCCGTGGCTCCGGCTGTACTTCCACGGCCACTCAGCTCTCAAGATGGACGTCCGCGAGTTTGGGCGGCAAGCGGTGTACGCGTTCACGCTGCCCGTGGTGTACCAAGCGTCGACCTCTACGAGCTCGGCGTACGGGTGTTCCCTGCCTGACAATCTGGTGTCCGCGGCGAGTGTGGCTATGATCGTGGCTGCGATAACGGCGTGGCGTTTTTCGCCCGCGTCGCCATCACACGCACCACAATCCTTGTTCCAGCGATAGTACCCACCGCGGTTGCAGCCGCAACCGCTATCGCGGCACTGTTTTGAATCCCGGCGCTCTGGTAAAACGCGGGCAGTATCATGGTCGCGCCTGCGTTCGCAATCGCCGCTGCCGCCCACACGTGCGTTGTAATGTACTGAAATGCGTTTGACCACGTCGCGCGCACCCCCACGGTGTCGCGCGAAACAATGACGCACGTCGTGACACCTAAGAAGAACCCAATGGTGCGCCGGAATGTGGCACCCATGGTCGGGGGCAAGTGGAAAAACACGGCGGCGAGCAGCGTTACCTCGAGTGAAACGCGCATAAGCACCGCAATGCCCACACGGTCCTGCTGCAGGTAATGAATCGTCCCGGTCGCCAACGCGATGGACGAACCTACGAGTATCACGCCAATGTAGGTCGACAACCACACGTGCCGAACGCCCGTGGCGATGGTTGTCTCGGGCGGGACGTACACGTCCGCTGCGTCCATCAGCGTGATGATCGATGTTGATACAGCGGTGACGGCCAGATCGCTCACGGCCATAGTTATCGTCTGGATGCGGGCGGGTGCATGGACGTACGCCACCTTCTTCGACTGCGCGTTGAGATCGGCGGGCGGGGTCTGGCGAATCCACGCGATTGCACGGTCCGTGTTGCCGCTTTGCACGAGCAGCGCCGCGGCTGCGACTGCGTCCGACACCTTTGTGCTGTCCACCACCGTTTTCAATCGTGGTGCGGTTGGGGCCAGGAACAGGATGACGGGGGCGTTGCCCACCCACACGACCAGCGCTATGATGAGCGCAATCACAAACATGGCCGCAATCGGCCCGTCGTCTATGTGCTGCGGGAAGTAAATCGTCTGTTCGACGGCCCCGGCTTGGTGAATCGACGCGCCCATTGCCAACGGATTAAAGGCGTTTTGGCTTTCGCACACGCGGACGATGCCCCCATCGTGCAACATAATGTCAATCTCGCCATCGCACTCTGCTGGCACATGCAAGTGCGCGTTTGCTTCCACCAACACCACCTTTCCGGCACGGATCGCGGCGTACCGGCAGGCGTCTGTGCACATGGCGCGTGCGTATGACGCGGTTGTGCACGCCACCGGAACGCGCGACCCAAAGAAAATTTCCCCGCGGCACATGGTGGCGCCCGCCTGCAGCAACTGCGCAAAGGCAATGACGTTCGACGACGTCGTCTCAAACGTTGCGACGAAGCGTGCGTTTGGAAACGTCAGCTGTTCTGAGTTGCCGTCGAGTTCGACGGTCGTCGTCGACACCGCGCCCGGAGAAATGTCGAGCAGAAACATGGGCTGCCCACCGCTCTTGGGGATGCCCACAATCAGGTTGGTTAGCACGTACTCCACGGATTCGGCGTATTGAACCGCGCTGTACGTGGCCGTTGACTGTTGCTGGCATGCCACCACGACGAGCGCGCCCACGACGGTCCACATACTTCTTGCGAACTACGCCCCGTCGTGGCATATAGCGTCGGGCGCGCACGCGGCGGCGTACGCCGCCGCCGATCCGAACGCACGCCGACAGTAGGTGCACACCACGGTGCCCCTAGCGGTCGTTTTGTACGCGGGCGGGAGCTGAGCCACGGGATACTCTGCGATGTGCATCTGCGTGTGGGGGAGCACGTGCGCGGCCTGACCGCGCGCGCTTGTTCGCCGCGTGACTACGCGGCCCCACGCACACTGCGATGCCGCCAGCGCGACCCAGATGCGGCGGGGGAGCCCTGCAAATGATTCGGGTCCGACCGGAACCCACGCGCCGCCGAACGCTGCGACGCGGCACGATGCCAGCGTTTGAATGTGATGCGCGCTTCCGGCTGCGCAACTTGAAATAATAGTCCCCGGCAATGCTGGGCCAAGGATGCGGTACGTCTGCGTAGCCACGCCGTCGAGTCCTGTGGCCGTGATCTGCCATACCTCGGCACGATCGGTCGCCGCCGCAAGCACTTTGATGCGACCCTTTGCAACCGAAACGCAAAAGTCTCCGTGAACAAGGACGTCGACGGCGGGTTGAACGTGCGGGCGACGACATTTGCTGAGCGGGTGCGGTGGTCCTGTGCACCCCCTCGGGCACGCCATGATCGCGGTGCCGAGCGTGTTTGCGATGAACGCCCCCGCCGGCACGTGTCGCGGAGCGACGCAGCATACATGCGTGCTCGCGCACCGAGCGCAACGCAGCCTGCCGCACGCGGTGCACAGCACGGCCGACGTCACATTTGTTGCCAGCTGCGACATGCTTGGGGCGCACGCACACCCAATTCCTGCGAGTGCGCTCGTGTGGCTGCACTCCATTGCACCGGACGAGCCGCTGTTTCTGGAGTTGCAACCGTCTGTACCCCCGCTGTTTTTTTCGGCTGTCAACCGCGAGCGCAACCTTGACCGCGACTGGTTTCTTGAGGCGTGCACGGTCGTTGGGCGGTACGCCGGCGATTGTGACACAGACGCCGAGCTGCCGGCGTATGCCATCCAATCCAAGTCACCTTCGCCGACCGACCGATCGCAGCTGCTGAAGCTTGTTGCCCGCGCGGGTGATGTTGACGCGGACCGGTGCAATCTGCGGGCGGCGTCGCTGCTGCTGTACCACCTCACGCTTCACGAAATTGCGGACCGGTACACGTCGGTGGTGGCGGGCGAGCGGGGTGGGTCGTCCACCGGATACGCACGGCTTGCACCGTTGCTTCGGCAGTACTCGCACGAGTGCACTTTTTCGGTCACGGGCGACCACTTTTTGCACGCGTGCCTTCGCATGCACTTGCCGTCGTGGTGCACAATGTTGTCGGTTGGCGGCTGCTACGCTGATTTGGCAGACCTTCTTGGCGGCGACGTCAACAACGTGGTGCGGCCGTACGTGGACCTGAATGTGGCGTCGTTCATGCAGACCGCCGATGCGGCGAGCGACGACGTTGTGCTGTTTGTTATTGTCTGCACTCTGATTGCCGAGATCGCCGGCCTGAGGACGCTGCAAGTGCTGTACAACCGCGACATACTTTTTGCGCCGCCGGAAGTGGCGTGCCCATTTGTGCTGTGCGATTTTCCGGTGGCGGGCATTGCAACGGACGTCTACGGATTTGTTACGCGGACGGGGACTATGGTGGTGTGCAACGGTCTCGCGACTGTGGGGGCCGTTTCGTTGTGGGTGGACGAACTCGGCTACGGTGCGCCGGTGGTCGCATCGTTTCTCGATGGTACGGCCGACGCGTCGAACCCGTTGCGCAAATACGAGACTGCGTGAGCGACTACAAGCGCATGATCGCGGTTCCCACTTACCGGCCTGCCTATCTAACTCATGGCTCCGGGAGTTGCAACCGACAAGACGCGGTATGCGGCAGTGCATTTTATAAAGTAAATCCCACCTTTAATTAATAAAAACCCCTATTATCGCTTCGAAAACCGTCGTTTGCGAGTACGACGCGGCGGCGATGCTGTCGGCGCACCGACAGCAGCATCGATCAAGGCTGCCAACGCCGGCGGTGCCGGAATCAACCGCACCGTCCCGTCTGTAATGTCGCAAATGCCCGCGCCCGCCATGTCGGCCACCGCGTGGTGTGCATCGATGTACGAGACGGAGGTATGGCGTATGAGCTCGTCCATTGTGGCCTCGCCAAATAACCGCCGCACCACTGCCTCGATCATACCGTGCACCTCGCCAAACAGCAGCTGTGCGTACGGGGGTTGTTGCATCGCGCCTACGGTGGTCCGAACACGGCGTCTGCCTTTACACTCTGCGGCAAAACTGAATCGATTGCAGCAGTCCTGTCACCAAAAGCAGACTGCGCATCAGCGACGGTGACCAACCCGGCGTGCGCGTGCGGGGCAACATCGCGCATGCCCGTCTGGAGAGATTGCGCCGTGAGGGGGGTGCGCGTAACCGCAAAATCGACGTGCATTGGGCCAACGTCGCCGCCGGTCAGTGCCACGTGCTTCAATGTCAACCCGTTGGTGGCAAACGGATGCTTCAACGTCAGGTTCTCTTTCAAAAGCGCCTTCGCCTTGGTCAAGTGATCGTCGTGCACTACAAACTGCGCGGCTCCCCCGGACGTTACGACCTTTCGTTTTGTGTTGTGGTACACACCGTCCAGAAACTGCGGGTTAGCCGAATTGTACTGAAACAGTCTTGTTAGCGGACTGGAGTCTGACGTGGCAGCGCAGTCTACAAGATGCCGGGTTTCGCCGGCCCGGGTCACGGCTTCAATATCGGGGTGAAGGTCAACGTGGTCGGGGGACACCCCAGCCCATCGAGCGGCTCGGGCAACGCCCTGCCGAACCCCTTCAAACGGGTGAACGCCGCGGGTTGATTCGTCCGGACCAAAGATGAGTGTGTGCGGCTCTGTCATGTTGGCACTGGTGGCGCACGCGTGGACCATGTCGTTTTGGCCATCGCCGATGACCGTAACACGGTGCGTCGTTTGCAACGGCTCCGATCCATTTAAAACAACAAGACCCGACCTAGCTGTGTCGACGGCGTCGGGCACCACTGCGTTATAAATTTTTAATCCTTTAAGGTTCAAGTGCGCTGCGTCTACACACCCCGAGCTCATTAAAAGCTGAGCCGGGCTAATCTCAACCGATTCGCCGCAATTAATCGTGGCGTGAAACCGTGCTTCTGTCTTGCCATGGTCCAGAATGTGCGGCTGGTCCACAAGCGGGGGTACAATGTCGGCTGTGTTCGACATACCGCAGCCTCTCTGTGTGCCTCTCGTTCTGTGTACCCGGCTTATATTGCATCCCGGCTCTGCGGCGTCGACGCATGCATAAGACGGGCGGCCACCACCGCCGCCGTGTCGACAACTGTCGGAAACCCGCTCGCGGCACACTTCAACATTTCGTCAACGGCGTGGCTTGTTGCCGGATACATGCTCGCGGCGCACACGTCCGGGCCGACCGCGACAGATGCCGTCCCCAGCGCCCACTGAAAAAAGGCGGACGTGGGCGCCGGCAACAGATCCCCCGGTGCGGCCTGCACAACGGCGTCCCACGCTGGATGCACCGGATGCGAGGGCACGCCGGCAAGCGGGTTGCCGGTCAAGTTTAGCGTGACGTGGACCTTGCCGTGCCCCAGCGCGTCGTTGACGTCCTTTGCCTTGCTCAGCGCCCGCCAGACATACCTCCAACTGACGGCATGTGCACCCTGAATGGTTACCGTCACGTTCCCGGGCGTCGTCTGCCGCGCCCGCGGCAGCGTGCGCGGCACCTCTGATCCCGCGACAATTGTAACTGCGATGGTGCACGATACGTCGGGCTGTATCCCCGCAACGGCCGCTAAAACGGACAGCGCGGCCGTGCTGAACAACGTCTCGCTGGTCCACGCCACCACGTGATCCGCGGTGGCTATTGCTACCGGCGCGCCCCACACGCTCGCCCGCACGATAACTGACGTTGGTCGGTCTGTCCATCCGCGCTCTTCGACGGCGCGCCACCACCGGATCGACTCTGGAGTGGCCCGCAACGGTTCGCGCGACACGCGGCACTGCGCTATGCCGGGCCGCGACAAATGCAACAATCGCACTGCAGTGTACGTTCGCGATGCGTACAAGAGTGCCCACGGATACAACATTACCTGCAATCCAACACGCTCGAGTATTTCTGTCGGCAAATCCGCTGTCGCCCGAAACGTGTCAGTCTGTGCCTTGCACACGGCAATGTACCCGCAATACGCCTCGACCGTGGCTTGAAACAACAACGCCATCCGATCCCACGCCGGGGTGTATCGGCGAATGCGCACCGCGGCGTAAAGCTGATGGCCCGATCCAGGCCGAACAAACCGATAATCTGTCCAGCAAGACACGCACATTGCCACGCGAATCCAAACGGCCGCCTTTGTGGTCCGAAAGCCGTGAAACCGATGCTGGCACGTCTTCAGTTGCGGGTCCGTCAATGCGGCGATTCGGACTGCGGCATTGCTCGGCTTTTTCCGTACTGGCCCCGACAGCATGGCCCGAAGTTTTGGGTCTGTTGTAAATGAGTCAATTCGCGGCTTCAGTCCGCGCAAAGAGTGCAGCGACCCGACCGCAACCTTCCCGGACGGCGTGGGGTGCCCCTGAAAAATGGCGTCTGCTCGTTCGAGCACTGTCTTGAGCGGTGTCGACGGGGCAATCGATTTAAGCACGGCCAACAAGACACGGCCGCCTACGGCCGGCGACTTAACCGACCCAGGACTAAAGTACATGTCGCCTGCTTCGATCTGCGCCGCCAAACTCGTCGGGCACGGCACGCCGTTGATGCGCCGGACGGTGCACGGTGTAATGTCGTCAATTGTCGTCATAATTGTGACTTCCGATTGTGGCCGCCGGTATTTCGCTGTTCATGCCAGTCACCCAAAACAGAATGCGCGTATAAAGGTTTGTGGTTGTGGTTTGGCACGCATGACAATGTCAATCGTTGTCGACGCGACCCTCACCACCACCAATGCCGTTCAAAGCTTAAGATTCGATCTGCCTGATGGTGACTATAACGCGCTGCTGATCAAGCTCGTGCAAGTGTTCAAGAATGGCGACATCACACTTCACGGCACAATCGTTGGCAAACAGCCAGTGGTCAATGCACCGAGTTGGACAGCTTCCAAACAAACATTCAAAGCAGAGTCTGAAGCTGCTGCTGCTGCTGCTGCGTGGTCTTTGAATTCTTATGTGCCGGAACCAATGCGGCTCTACGTCACCGTTGAGACGCCGGCGGTTCCGACAAAGGCTTCCAACCCCGATTGTGCACGCAAAGTTATGGTCGCCGCGACTGTCCTTTTTGCCGACCTGTACAACGACCGTGCTCCGCACGCTGCCCCCCCCATCGTGCCCACCCTCCGCGATTTTAGCGTGAACCGGTTGCTGTCGCCTGCCGGCAAACACTACAGCATTGCGATGACAACCCGCCTGGCACTTCAACTAGGGAACGTCTCTAGTGAGTGGGCACAATGCATGAAGGAGCCCGACCGCCAAACGGCCGCGTACCAAGAGGCGGTGGCGTGCATGAAACAGATAGAGATCACCGAACCGAATATGCAGCTGCATCGCCTGCTGATGTACGCGTGCCTTTCCGCCGATGCACAGACCTTTGCGTATGCAGACCCCGACGCGACCGTGACACGCGCTGCATGGGTGTGTGTCGCCGAGCAATGTTTTAACGGCAATTACTGTACGAAGGAGCAGCAAGATGCCAAGAACCGACAACGCACCCTGGACACAAATGTTCCAGACACTGTCGCCATTGCAGACTGGTTCGACGGCCACGTTTGGGCTGTCGACGTTGACCGCAAACTACTGGACGCTCTGGCCACGACACCCACTCTGAATACCAGGCAAGCCATGTCCATCACGCGCCGCATTGCCAGAGGCCGTGGTACAATCACCCGTGCCATTGCGACGCAACCGCAACTGTCTCTTGCCTGGAAAACCGGCAGCGTGTTCAGTTTGCCTGCGGTCGTGCGTGCCGACAAGGAGGTGGGGTACCGAACTGGCGACCGAACTGGCGACGGCGTGTTCTACAATGAAACACTCCACACAACATTCTTTGAGGAAGAGTACACCACCAAATGGTACGAGTGCGAGTACCAGTCGTTGCCGCACTTTCTGGCCACCAACAAACAATGGGACCTCTTACTTGCGACTGTCCAGGCCACGCCTTTCCGACACGCGTCGCTTTGGGATTGCAACGGCAACCACCTGCTGACGTGCGACGTGTTTCACACCGACTTGACTCACTTTCGGCGCGTTATCCAGGGCGTGCGCACGCCGACCACGGCGGCGGACGTTGCTGTTTTGGCCTCGGCGATTGCGTCCGGCGGTGCGCCGCTGGGGGTTGTACAGCTGTTGTACGCGTGGACCCCGCCCGACTTCCAGCTTCAGTGGATTGGTGCCCTGTACGCGGCGGAGAAGGATGAAGTCATTCTAAACATCGCACTGCCTTCCGCCGTGTGGTACAATTCGGTGACGCAAGAGTTGCAAGACATGCACACCGCACGAGCGACGCGGCTCTTGGCGTGTATAACACCGGACTACTAAAGGTCGGCTGCTGGGGTTTTCAGACAGGTTTGAGGCGTTGGCCGTTTGCCCTTGTTCCCACCGGCCTTTATCGCGGCGACAATTCTGAACACCGCCGCCTTGCGCTGGTGCGTCGACAACTTTAGCGCTGACCGGTCTTTGAAGTGCAATCCAGAGTCCAACGTCTGAATGTTGATGAGCGCCTGGTCGACAATGGCCTCGCCAAACGCTGTGACGTCGAGGCAACAATCGGCGGCTGTTGCTGTGGTTGTCCCGCGCAGCACTTTGGTGACTTCGTGCCGAATCATGTCAGCTGCCTGCAGCATTCTGGCGGTTGCCACGTACCACCCCTCAATGTTCATTACTGTCGGTGTGATGTTGTGACCCGACAATGTCACGGTTACCGGCACAATCAGCCTGTATTCCTTCGGTGCCGTTTTGAGCAGTCGGTACAACTCGCATCTGTATTTGCACGGCACTAGCTGCGGTTTATTTCCGAGGGCATTGAATTCCTTGTGCGGATCGCGAATGTAGCCGGCCTGCAGAGCAACATCGTTGCTGAGCGTCTTCAAGATTGTTTCCAGTTGAGCAAACGGCATCCTCTTTGGATAAAGACGGTCACTGTTATTTACAAACACCGCCCTGATCCCGGTCTGCACAAACTTATTATCCGGAAAAAAATGACCCGCAAAATTGCTGGCGCACCAATCCCCAAATTGTGTGGTATTAATACGACAAGACGATTCGTTGTTCTGGTTTGCCCGTGTGCCGTAAACGACTGCACTAATAGCACTCGCGCCATTTGTACATGCGGTTGTAATGTCCATGTCGTGCAATGCAACACGCATGCCAAGCGCCGTCTTCCTGTCCGAAAAATACCGCGCGCCCACCGTTTCCGTTAAGTCGCATTCTAGACCGCGCGTGCACACGCGTTCCGGCCACGCGACGAAGACTTTTTCGGCAGTGCCAGTGCGACCGGAATAGCGCTTCCCCTTTACGTTGAATGCAGTTACATCACCGTCAGTCGCGTTAATATTAATCGATACCGTTGATGGTACCGCAATCTCAATCGGCCTACTGTCTACTTTCCCGCACCGCAAAGCTTTCCGTTCCTCGTCGTCGCATGCGTTGAACAGGGCAGAAAACGTGTACGTGCCTTTGGCTAACCGTTTGGGGTACAGGACAACGCAACTGGTATCGTCGTCGTCTGGGTACAACGCCACGTGCGACGCAAAATGCAACAATCCGTTATTTTCGACCATTTTGTAGATGTGCGGCGTGCACAAGATGTGAATTTTTGCGCTCTCTTTTTTGGGCCCGGTCACAAGGGCCAAAAAGCGACTGTTCGTCGCGGTGTCCACGGACCATTCAAATGCATTAATTTCGCCGGTGTCACTGCCTGAAAGCTCGCGAAGCGTCAATGTCGACGTGTCGCTCCCGTTGACGAATATGCCGGTTGCATACACTGAATTAGTCAGTTCAGCCCCGCTGACTACAAACGCCGTGCACTTGCCGTCAAGCTCGACCACAAGCGGTGTGCGGACCAATTTCGTCCAAATTGGCCAATCTTTCCACTTTGTGTCGAACAATGGACCCAGTTTGGACCCAAATATCTCCTGAATTGGTCGCGACTGCATGACGTCGGTGTTGCTCAGCGTCGCGGCAAATGAGGTGGCGCTTGCGCAATACGTTCGATTGAAAGCAATGAACGTCACAAATTGACCAACGCGCATACCGTTCACAGTGGGCGAATTAGCTTCATTATTTTCCAATCTGACAACGTGACTGGTAACCGGTACAATCCCATTTTTGGCAATCATGTCGCATACGCCCCTTGCCTCAGCGGTCATGCGGTTTGGGTTATCATCATAGGTTCGCTCAGGGCGGTGCCTGAAATCGGAATCGTTGTACTCGATCAACCGCATCTCATGCTTGTCGGAAGTTTCGTAGCTGAGGGGGGCTGCTCCCCTAAACTTGTACAACTCTACGGTATCACCCGCGACGTCGCCTGGCAGCGGTGGCATGTACCTCGCTGCATTGGATCGAACGCGGTGCTGCTCAGGCAGTTTGGCAACGGTACCTGTAATTTCAAACCGCTGTACAGGGTCAAACCACTCAGCGTCCGTCGCGGTCGGTTTCGCATTTCTGCATGCAGCGTTGTACTTATCGAAATGTGAGTTCTTGGTCTGGATGGTCGATGACGTTAGACGGCTGTAATTTGGCGTTGCGAAACCGTTGGTACCAGGCCGCATCGTTGTGTCGTTCGTGTTGTCATGTGATTCAGCTTTGGACCAGCGCGACACTTCGGGGGCAAGATATCGCACGGGGGACAGGTCCGTCACGGAGGCAGCAGCAGTACAGTCCTGCAGTCGGTACAGCGGTGCGCCACTTGTAGGCCTACCACCCGGAGGCACACCAGTCACGTACCCCCGGGTGGTGGTACCCGCGACTTCATAATACTCCTCGAGGTTGTTATCGGGGTCTACATTCATGGCAGTTTCAGTGATGCCATTGGTCAAATCGCTCTCATCAAAGCCGGGCGTGTTCCGCCGGTATTCGTACTGCCGTCCAATGGCCTGCACCAACAACCGAAGCGCTGTAGGATTTGCAGCACCCTTGGCAACGGTTCTTGCGATGTTTGCCATATCAATCAAGCTAGCAGAATTGGTAACGTTTGCCTGTGCGGGAATGGTGTGCGCCAGCGCGTCAGCGTGGTGGTGCGCAGTGAGCTCCGCCTCGTACTGCAACTTGACCGCGCACCCCCCCCCGGTGCACCGCAATACGATGATGACCGCATCGTCAATCTCCAACGAATCAACGCGCCACGTGCCTTCGTTTAAAGTGGTCGGCATGCTCAGGCGTCGACAAAACGCGTTGTCAGTGTGCCGGACGCCCTCCACAATCCACTCCCGAACCAGATACAAGACATTCGGATATTCGGATTGTAGCAACTGCGCTGATTGAGCGATAGGGACAAGTTTGTCGGCAGCGATGGCGCTGTAATCGGCCACCTCCTGCCAGAGGTTGGGATCACTTCCAGCCAAGTATGCCAAGCTGTACACGCACTGGAAGGTGGACACGGCACGTTCTGCCATGCAATGCAGCACTACTTCACCGGGCGTATGACTGCGCGCCATTGTTGACGCCATCGTGTTGTCGGTCGTTTCAAAACTGTACTTTAACTCCTGATTTGCTTCACGATCAGGAAACATTTCGTCCGTAAATGTGAATTCCGTATCATCGCTTTTTTTACCGCTTCGTGCATACGCAATAAACTTGTACGCCTTGTCGTTGACCGTCAATATAAACATGTAATAACGTTTCCTCGTCAATGGAATAGTCACCTCATCAGGAATCCACTCTGAGTCGCATTCTTTCCATTCATACCTTACCGCATTGGCGGTCATATTTGCCGCATCCTGCAAATAACACTTAAAAAATGCGGTCACTTCATTCGCCGTGGCGTCAACGTCTCGACGATACGCACCAATTGTGGTGTTCACAGCAACTGCCTCATCTGTCAATGCGCCAATGGCATACTTCAAATCCAGCTTTATGCGTTTTCTAGGTGAGGTACCAAAACCTCCTAAGACGGCGATTGTTGTGTACGGTGATTCTACCGGACTACGCGTCACGCACCGACGCACGGCACGCGGCGTCAAACTGTTGAACCGACTCGCATATGCAACCGTATTGGACTCATCAATCCCGTAGAACTTGTATGTTTCATCCCATGTTTCGCATGACACTTCTCTTTCACTGGTGCCTGTGAGGAACCTGATACTGTAGTGGATATCGGACCACCGGTCGGTCCTTTTAGTATTGCCTGTAGGCTTTTTTGTTGTGATCGTACCATATGCCGCGGAAACGTAATTGTTGTTGGTTTTTCGTTCGCCCCAAGGATACGCCCCATTCTCATCGGACTTGTATGGTAAGGTAGGAGTTGGTCCCACGGGTTGGCAATTGAAGCTCAACGTTCGAATGGTGTTCTCGCGAACAGAATTGGAATTGGCTATCTGGGCCGCAAGCGAGTGCACGCTCTTGTCATAGTTGATGTTATCCTTCTGGAGAGCCTCGCACTGCAGCTGGAACCTCAATACGTCTGTGTGGAATGAATACTTAAACTTTAGCTCGTCATCATTGTCGTACGGTGCATACGAGCTCGGGACATGCCTGTACCGTACTAATCTCCAACGTGGAATTGTAATAGTAGTCCTATCGGATGTACAGCGCAATGTTACGTAGCCATCGCCAACACTCTCAACGGTGGCGGTGCCTTTGATCGGAACATCATCTTTTAACCGAGCCAGCCCTGGCATTAACGCAACCCTGTCGCCCTGTTTAAACGGACGGTTTGGCTCGATTGCATCGGAGTCGGAGTGCTCCGTTTCGACAAAGTATGTCCATGCAAGCCGCACAGACAGCTGGTCCGCGCCAACGTCGTCTGATGCCTTGTACAGGCACATGGCCGATAATTCGCGGGCAATTCCGACGTTGTTAAGGCGACGGTATTTGTTGTACTCCGCGAGGGTCGCGTCATCCAATGACCGGTTGTTATACGCATTCGGCAACATAGCGTCGGCCTCAAGAACGACGGTGTCGAGGCACGTCGCCGTTTGGTATTGCGGCAAGCGGAGCATGGTTGTGCACTCCTTGCTCGTTTCGTGGGCCTCACACTGTACAATGTGCGATCCGCACGGCTGCGTATCGATGTATTGATCGACGCGATGAAACGAGATCGGTACTCTGTTGTTTCCGGTTTCGCAGTACGCAAGTGCCAGATAATCAACGCCATGCATGGTGTGCATTGCCATGCAACTCAAACCAAGGGATGCATCGTGTTTCAGTTTCCTGGCTGCATTGGTGCTATTGGTCGCAGTGTGCACGTAACAGTCAATTGTACTGTTCTTACAAACCGCCACGACGCACTTGGTTGCTGAAGCGGTGACGAACACATTTGTACACGTGAGAGTACCTGGAACAATTTGTGTTAGTGTACAAACGTCTGTGACAGTGACGACCTCGTATCGGTAAACGCGGTTTCCAACTGTAAAAATAGCGACTGTGGTTGTATCACCCTGTAGGACGCATGGTTTCGATATCTCGTCTGAAAACGCGGCGTCCATACCTAATGCGGTAGAAAAATCATCGGTTGCAACGGACTTCCTGTCGTCAATAAAACACGTTACGGTTTCGTTCGCGTCGCTGGAGTCGTCGGCGGAGGTAGTCTCGACGTATACGGTGTGTCTATCCACATCCAGGCCGTATTGTGCCGATTGGCCGGCGTCGATCACAGTGGTACGTATAACGGCCCCCCGATTCGTCGTATACAAGTTCCGGGGGGGTGATGCTCTAAACGCGTATTTGCACCACAACGGCGACATGCGCCCCGTGACGACGCCAATGTTGTCGACTGCAATGTTGCACTGGTTGTATTGCCCCCACATCGACCGGTACGTAGAACCCATCATTTTCATGCGCGCCTGGAGGCAACGGAGTATACTGAAGTGACTGTCAGGGCTTAACTCAATGGTGGGATCGACAAAAAACGGTGTCGCAAGCGCGTGCTTTAACACTTCACCAGATACCTCCACTGGGGTGAGGTTTCGTCCGCAAAACGTGGTTACCGCCGCTGCGTTGTTGTGCAGTTGTGCTGTCAACACACCCAATCGTGACATGCCAACAGCATCGACTGTCCCTGCGACTAAGTTAGGGTTATAAGTAGATAATGTGCCATCGGAGGCCCATCGTGCGTCGCTTTCATTTTTGTCGGGCTTCATGCGCGGCACTATACCTGTACCATTCAGTGCAGGAAACACAACCGACGTGACGCTGAAACTGTTTCGCTTTAGGGCATTGACCGTAGTTTCCATAGCCGAGTTCTCGTCTGCCGACGCGCGGTTGTACGCTTTGGCACCTGCGGTTGCGGAACAAAACACGGCGTCTTCCACCCGCAGGGGGGGCGCGTCTTTCACCGCGCGAAACGTATAGACGCGACAGCTATCTTCGCCGTACCTTTCGTAGTCAAGCGGCGACATGACGGTGGGAATGTTGGCATCACAACCGCTCTTGGTTTTGAACTTCGTGTCCTTTGCAAACGCGACACTATCGGATTGCAGCGATATGCCTGCGAATTTGCAATTGATAAGTTGAAATGTAGCCTGCGCGTCGTTGTGCGCGGAGACAATGACGGTATTGTCGACCGCCGGTCCAGCGCGTACAGCTATTGGTAATTTTTTAGGTGGAGCGCGTAACATCTGATACTTATTCGTCGACCACTGTGCCGGCGTACCGCCAAAACCGTACATGTCTACAGGTTTGTCCCCGTAGTCCGTGCGGCCTGCCACAACAGTCAGCGTCGGTGTGACGTCCATGCTTACATCGTACCATCCCACATCCGGAATACGGAGGGTGTACGCAGTACTACGCAAACTCATGAGTCTGACCGTGCGCTGTCCCGTATCCGTATGTCCCGTATCAAAAGGGTTGTCCGGTACCGTAAAAACTACTTGGCCGCCGACAGGAACGGTATATGCACTTAATGTTCCGACAGCGTCGAACACGTGCAGATCGGATCCCGACCACGCAATGCGAACTCCATCGGCGTTAACATGCAGTATTTCTGAAGCAGTGTTGAATTTCACATCAATCGAACCACCCTCAGGTTTAATCGTAAAGTTGTAATCCACAGCGGCATCTGCTTCTAACGCCACAACCGACACCTCGGAAGAGACATCGATTTCGACGGTGCGCTCGGTGGGTTTGATCGTGACCGCCGCTACTGCGCGCGTTACCGATTTGCGGTCTGCACGGAACGACGCAACAACACCGCTGCTGTTAGAACAAACCACCATTGGCCACTTGCCATCCGAAGCCATCAACGTGGCGGAAATCAACGTGGCTGCCCCGGTTGCCACATCAAGCGTGTATGCAACATGCGTTCCCCCCGCGTCAACGATATCAAGCGTGCACACACCGGCAATGGTTTGTATTGCAAGCGATGCAACATCGTGGTGCCCAACACACTGGGACTCGGTACCGGATGTTGGTGACATACCAGTACGCGCAAAAGCGGTTACCTCCATCCCGCGGACAATCACTACTACATGCTTGTCGTATTCCCGACACGCTGCTACGTGCGTTATGGGCGGTCCAAGGGGTACTTCCGGCATAGGAAATCTGGCGTCGGTGGCATCAGGCGCGGAACCGTGCGAAATTCGTGCGACGGTCAGACGTCCGTCGCTGTCCCCCACGTAGACGTACGTCGATAGTTGCCCCGCACGCGCGGTTCTTGCAGTAAGTGCGGCAAACGCGGTGTAGTACACATGCGACAACCCCCCAGTCAAAAAAGACTTGGCCGTCAGTGCTGCGCTCGTATCTTCGTACAGCGTAACGCAATCCTGGCGCAACGCAAAGCAGCACGTCGATCCTATGTCGGTTGCAATGGTTTGCTGTTGCAGTCCAATAATTGGAGGGTCATTGGCATCAAACAGGAGTTGTCTCGGTGTACCGCCCCGGACACATCTAATCAGCTTGGCAGTCACGAAAAACTGTGTAATTATACTATCTTTGGCGCGAACGGAGACTGCAAGAATGGGCATTGCGTCCAAAATTACTTGTTCTGAATTACTGATGCTATTGCCTGTTACTGTGACCGCATTCCCGTCTGTCGTTCCGTGTATCATCTGTACAGTGTTTGTCGCGTGTGTCGTGAGCACACGGCACGATGCTGACACTTTTTTCTGAACAGGGACTGCGCCAGAAATGTTCACAACGCCGTTGTGTGCGACGTGCCCCCCGGCTACAATGCCCAGGTGTTGCTCCTCGTCCGTTATTGACGCGGTGGCTGCAAATTCGCACCAGTCGACGCCCCCCTTCAAGTTGAACGAAGCCGGGTACAGAGTCGTGACGACCGACCCCGACGCGATGTTCACGCGCTCGCTCTTTATGGTCGACGCTGCACCCACGATGCTTTCAATGATGACATCTTGTTCCAACTGGATGACGCGCACGCCCGCCGCGCGAATGGCGTGCGTCTCGTGTATCAGCGTCTGTTCTGCATGCACAACGGTGACGTTCGACGTTGAAATGTCAAAAAATGCCACAATGGGCGCGCTGAACGCACCACTATTACAGTAGTGCACTTGTACAGGCACGCCCTTAATATCCCATGTTTGGCGTCGTCCCTGCTTCATGTGCGCTTTCAATTCCGAGGTGCTGATTGTTCGAGGACCATACTTAAACGACCCCCACACGTTTTTGCACAAGGTGGTAACATCAACACCAGTCCCGTCACGGCGTCGGGCGACGTCCATTGCCTTTGTCTGCGTAGCAGCGGCGCGCTTATATGCGAACCAACATTAAGGACCGCGCTTTCTCCAGCAACCCTGGGACCCGCTGTATCGCAACAGACCGGTGCCACGCGTGCCGTGCCGTCAGGTAAATATGATCGGGTGACAGCTGTTCGAGATCGGTGTACGCCGCTTCGTATTCGGCGGCAATCACGTTCCGGGCAATGCCGCGTCCGCCCGCAGCTTTGAGTGCTGCCAACAACGACGCTTTGTCGTGTGCATTGTGCTTCGACGCCGACCGTACCATGACCACCGCAGCACCATCGGCGTCAACGGTGCGCATCAGCATCAAACCGGAGGCGGTCGTTCCTGCGTACGCGATAAACGCATTTCGCATCGCACGCGGGACGATGCCGTCGACACGGACCGGCGTCACGTGCCGGCCGGCAATATGTTTTGACAATGCGTGGACTCCGTGCACCGCAAACGTCGGGCCGGTGCTAGGAAACCGAAGCCACTTTGCACTGGTGGCGTCGTCAAACCATGGCGCCGCGGCCCTGGTCGCCGCGAGCAGCGCCGCGTACTGTTCTGACGAGCGCGGCCCAAGCTGCAAGATCTTGTCGGCAAACGCATTTGCGACGGCTTTGCGGCACCGGCGGCATTTGCGAAGCGGGGCAAAACCGTGTTTCGCGCACGTCATGGTAAATGATTTGGCGCTCCGGCGGACCCGGGTGTTGATTTGGATGGGTACACAATCACCCGATTGCTGCTGGCATGGCCGACATTCCGCGCCAACGGGCAGCAGCACTCGCCGCCTGTGCGGGTCCGCGTCGGGTTGTGGGCGACGCCCCCGGCGCGCGTCGATTGTCGCGCGCCACATTCCGTGCGTTGATGGCACGGTACTCTGCGCCGTCGTTTGGTGCCCTTGCCCGAACGCACGCGTGCTACCGGGGCACGTCGTCTGCGCGGGGGGTGCACCCTGGGCAGGGGCTTGGGTACGGTGCCGAGTTCGTGTTTGTGGGCGCGGGCGATGCGATGCGCGTGATTGTGGTCGACCCGCGGGCGGCCACCACGGCGACGTTGCCGCTCGCCGATTTTTTGGTGCGCGGGGTTGCGTACTGGCAGACATACCCCCAGGGGTGGGCGACGTCCCGGGCGATGCTCCCGATGCCCCCGGACTGCCAGCGCAGTTTGTACACTCTGTTCGACGACCGCTCTGCCGAGGCGCGCCAGCGGTGCAACAACAGCCTGGAGCGTTACTTGGGAATGTCGGCGCTGGGTGCAGGCGCACTGGCGAGCCCCGAAGCCCTCATTGAGTTGTGCGCCGCGGTCGCCGGGGTTCGCTGGCGGGTTGATGTTTCCCTCGCGCGGTGCTCCGCGCCGCTGTTTGCGGTTCTCGAGACGCGCCATTGCCGGCGATTAATAGGTTGGCAGCAGGGCCGCCAGCCGGAGGGATGGATCGAGAACGGACGCGTCTCGGCACCGTTTGGCGCTGCCATGCTCGCGATTCGCCGCGAGATTGCGCATGCCTTTGTGGCGTGGGCTGCTTCAACGTCGGCGACAACGCTAGCCCGGATCGATTCGGCCTACGCGGCAGAGTCGGCGCGGCGAGCGGTAAGCCGGAAACGCCGGCGCATTTCGGCGGGAGTGCCCCCCGCGTGCGTTGGCAACTGCCTGACGCCGACTGCCACGGGCGGGTACGCAAAGGATGGTGTGCGATGGCGGGTCGGCGCCGTAATTTCGGCCATGTGCCACGACCTCGGGATGCGGCCGAGTGATCTTGTGGACGTGGCCGAGATGACCACTGCGTGGGCGGCGCACGGGTCGGCGTCTGGCGTGCACCATTTGCTTGCCGCCGCCGATTCTACAAAACAGTACACGGTGTCGTGTCACGATATGACGCGCGCGGGGGGGTGCCCTCACCGTGGCGACGTGCTGGCGTGCGCCACCCACCTTGACGTTGCGGTACCGGCGGCGGCGGCGAGTCCGGTTGGAATGTGGCAGGCCCCGCAGCACGGCAGGTAGAACAGTTACTTTTTATTTTGATTTTATTGCCAAAAAAATTTATTCGGCGTAATGCGCAGGCGAGGGGGGCGGTGTTCAGTGCACGACGCGCCCGGAAGAACATGCACGAGCGTAAGGTGGCCTTGCCGCAGCAAGACGGTGCCAACTATTGTGTTTGTGCCGGTTCTCTTGGCGATCCACGTTGCTTTTTCATCAAACGTTAGAAGTGACGTTTCGGTCCAACATGGTCCGTACAGAATGCTGGTTTCCGTCGCGGTGGTGCGCCTCACCGATGTTGCCATGGTGTGGGCAGTTGCTGCACATTGCGTAGTGGCACTGTCATATAAGCGAGGCCGTGTATTGGGTGGTAGACAGAGAGTCCTTGTCCGCAAGAACTTTTTACAATGTCGGAGAAACCGCCAGTATATGCTAGCGCTCAGTCGCACACAAATGCAAGGTTGTCTTTGGCAAGCCTGCTCATCTTGACGCTTGGCCTCTTTTTGCAACTGGGTCACTACCACTCTAAAAATGGTGTTGTAATCGAATACAAACGGACTGGCGTTGGCATCAGCAATGCGTATTCTGACACGCAACTCTCAGACCTGCGCAAAAAACAACTTGAGACAACAAAATGGCTTGGTACCGAAGATGGCACGGACGGCACCGTTAAATACAACGACGCAATCTGCAAGCACGGGCAAGGCGGTGAATCGATTGTGGCAATTCAAAAGAGAACGACATTGATTGGTACCACATTCGTCGCAAATACCGACGAAAATCCGTGCGGCCTTCCCACCGCTAAGCTCGGCGCGATAACAGAGGAGGCCGAGGCAGGGTGCGGGTTTGCCGCCGGCATTGCTGCAGACACCAGTCCCCTTAAATCAAGCATCGCTGCCATCGCTACAGGAACTGAAGAGGAAGCAAAGGAGGCGTCCACTATCCTGCAAGCTTGGCCGTATTCGTGCATCCTTCTTACTAAAGCAAAGTTAACCGCAGCGCACAATAAAGCTCATGACAGAGCCAATGGCATGGTCCACGAATGCAGTATACGCGCCAACGGCGGTCCAATGTATACGGACGGTGGTGGCATCTCCCTGCTGGTCTCGCCGTCGGAGATTTCGGTGAAGCACCTCGATGGCTGCAAAGGTGGGTTCGACCACCGGGACAAGGTGAACCATGACGATGCGTACTGTGATGTTATTCACATCCCGACGCCAAAAGAGATGTCTGGCATGCGGTTTGTCAGCACCCAGCTGCAGCAGATCTTGCCGTGCCCAACCAAGAGCACGATCGGGTCAATATCAACGGGTGAACCGGATTGCCCTGAGGACGTAAACAAAGAACTTGAAGGGTTTTCAAGCGGGCCGAACCGAAACGGGCACGCGTACGCATCGTGCCAGAATGAACGGTTTGACAGTGACTCGTGCGACAACGCTGCCAGATTTCTGAAAGATCAAGCGGCTGCAATGGCACTCCTTATGGCACTGATGGCCTTGGCGTGCAAGGCTTTTGCACTGCTTATCTTTGTTGCCGACAACGATAGTCTGGACACTGACGGGTTCGGCATTTCACAATACAGCAACGCCAATGCCTTCCAAGGGTACGCTGGGCTGAAAGCGTGCGCCGGCTGGACCGGCACGGTACTTTCTATATGTTACGCCCTGTTTGCAATGAGTGCATTTATTACGTACGTAGTCACTCTGACCACAGTTACCGCATTCACGGACAGCTCTGGCGAATGTTTTGGCAAATACTTGCGGGATTTGGGGTACCACGAGACACAGACGTCCAGCGCTGGCTACACGACCTTTGGTATTATTGTGACACTTTGTTACGCCCTGGCGTGTGCAGCCGAAATCGTGAATCTTGCCAAACACAGCATGAACCGATCATAACCGTTACGCAAGGTCGTGTATTTCGCAACGCACCAGATAAGCAAGTAGGCGCTGCTCAAGAATGGACACCGTTTACTTCCCGCGACTTGATCTTACGTGCACCGCACCGGCACACCAATTGTACACTGAGCACTTTAAGTGCGCCCTCATCGTCGTGCTTGGTGTACTGGCGTGCATTACATACTCTAATCCCCACGCCCCCCCCCACACCAAAAAGTAGACGCATGCCCTCACACGGAGCATCGTGCCGGCGGGCAATCAAATCTTAGCTCTCGTGCAAACGACTGCACGGCGCGTGCTACGCGGTCTTTTGGCAGCGAGTGCGGATCCTGCAACCCGTTTGGATCCGGGTCGTCGTCCGTCGCGGCGCACCAGAAACCACCAAACGCCATGAGGATTTGCTGTGCCGCCGTGTACTTCGCATCCGAGACGTGAATGTCACGACTCCCGACGCGGCTGGCATACGCCGTCACAACCTTCATTCCAATAAAATCCGCCCAATCTTCCCCTATCGTCAGCCCCTTGCTCGAGTAGTTCGAATACAAGCACTCTTTGAGCTTAGCGTAAGCGTCTGTCGGCCCACCGGTCCCCGCGTGCATTGCCGGCGATGCCGGATCAAATGCATGCCCCAATTCGTGCGCAATCACAAACATAAGCGTGCCTACCGTGACCGCCTCGATCGGGCTGAGCAGCGTCGCCATCGCGTTTGGAACGTAAATTGCATTCTCGCTTGGTGTGTAGTATGCGTTGATAGACCAGCTGTTCATCTCCCACTTTGGGTAAGTGTGCACTGCGGTTCGCATGGTTTCGTCCAGCGCCCATCTGTCGTACGCCGCAAACGTCTCGGCCAGCGACACATCCGCCGTGGCCACAGCCAACTGGGCGGGCGGAACAGGCAAGTTTGTTGCTTCCCACCCGGCATGCAGCACAACGCCGCGCAACTGGGCCTGGACGCCTGGCCCGAACGGAGCGGCAATCTGCACCGCCATGTCGCGTGCGCGACCGAACCATTCGGCAACAGCGGCCTCGTTTTCGGCACGCGCTTTATCTGCCTGCAGATACGGCGTGTTTGTGTCCGGAAAATACGCCGCCGTCTTTGTGAAGCAGCCCATGTCGGATGCTGCCCTTGCCATGGTCACAAAACACTGGTCTTGCGCCTCAGCCGCGGCAATTTCGGCATAGTGCGACACATTTGCCCGCAACTCGCGCCACCGCGCGCACAATCCAGACACTGTCCCGTACACCAAAAAACGCGGAAGCTCGCACTCCAGCGGTGTTGCCCAGCCCGAGCACATAATCGAGCGGAACAGGTCGCACAGGTCGCACGGGTCGTCGTCGCACGTCAGCAGCTCCGGATACAGTTCAATATCTGGTGACTCCGTGCCGTCCCACAGCACGACCGTCCGGACGCCGTGCGAGTATGGGTCCGGGGTACGCGAAATGCCGATTGAATTTGGCGCCATCCCGCGCTGCCACATTTCGGCCAACGTGTAATTGCCTGTGTACATGTGCGTGCACATCGATGCGTCTGGTCGTTCCGCGTATTGTGTGCACCGCGCGTAAAACACGTTTGCCGCGCCACCACCGCTCGCGACAAACGCAACAAATGCCCGCTTCCGTTCGGCCATACCCATATCTCCAATGTGAGATCGCGACATGTAGTGAGAATCGTCGTACATTCCGCACATAAACGCCCACGGCTCAGTGCAGACATCGGCATGCTCGTCGATACCTCCGATAAGCGCCGCAGAAGCGACAAAGGTCGCGCGATCGATCGTAGTGAAAATTGCCTCGTATGCGGCGTGCCCCGCAGATCCTACCACAGCGGCCACCACAAACAGTATTACCGTAGCACAAAGGACGACCCCGGCGGACAACGGCTTTTTAGAGGGGGGTGTGCCGGTCTCGTGCCCGGGCGCCACGGGCGGCCGGGCCGTGTTTAACAATTCTTCGTCCATGCTTCTGCGTCCAGTGTGTGTACAGTAGCATCCGCACACTATATACTCCATCGCGAAAGACGTCGCATACGCGCCCACCCCACAATGAAGCGGCCAACGTACAGGTCGCTCAAGAAAATGTACAATCGCCTCATTGATGAACTGAATGCGTTCCGCGTAGGCATAGAGCGGGTTGCAACGGCGTCGGCAGCAGCTGCATCCGCCGTGAACAAGAATTCGGTACCGGTGTTTATGCAGTTAGGCACCGTGCTCGGCGTTATCTTTGGCGTTGGGCTGGGGCTAATACTGCTGCGCACTGGTCTCATTGCGTCGGCTCCGTCGATTTCAAAGCACGCCAAACTGTTTGCCGCGTGGGCCACTGTTGTTCAGGACATTTTTGTGGCGATCGAAGACTTTTTTATCGGTATTATTTTTGTAATTCGAATCGTGGTTGACGCACTGAAGCGAAACCCCACGACGCCCACTGCACCCAAATTCCACACGTTCCACGACATTAGTGCTGACGCAATCGACGACTTTGCAAACCGACTGATCGAATGCGGGACGGTAAGCACGCACGAGTCGCTTGTGTTTATCACGCGAGCATCTGCCAACGCCGCGGTGTGCCCAGTGCTGCGGGCTGCAACGCCAATGCGATGGCTAAACACGACGGTTCTGCCGCACTTCGGATGGCTCGCCTTCAGCTACGCTCCGCAACCGCAGACAACAGGCGATCTCGACTGGTCAAACTGCGAACCCCCCGACCCAGACTACGTGTCCCTCAACGAGCTTTGCGCCGCACTGCGTGCTGGCAACATCATCGTGGAACTGGCGCTGCCCGTTGCCATCGGTGCGATTCTCATCGCTACTACGGCACCGCAGTTTGTTGTCTTGGTGGCAGTTATCGCAGAACTAGGGTGGACGGTGGCGGAGGCATTCGCACTGCGCATTCTCAAACTGGTGTGACAATGGCACTGTGCGTGTATTGTTGTTGCGATGCGCCGCGGCTCCAAGCGGATACGGGAGAGGAGCTTCAGCCGCTCGTAGAACGACCGCCGTCATACGCGCAGCACGAAACCGGCACGCTTTTGCAACCGACGGGGGTCCGGGCCAACTACGTTGTCGAAACATACCTCGAAGCCAGCCGCGCACTGGGGCGCGGGCGAAGTGCCATTGGCCGCGGGCGGCAATTTCTTGGCATGCTAACGCGGTACGGGTTCCGCGCCAGGCCAAGCGACGATGGGTTTTGCCTTGCCTCTGATTTAATGCGCACGCTTCGGGCGCATCCGCACACTTTGGTTGTCAAAGCAGAGAGTGCGTGCCATTGTACGGTGCCGTCAGTTTGTTACGCGTGCTTGGCGTACCCGGCAGAGCAGCTCGAAGAGACGCTGCGAACTGTTCTCGCGGATTATCACAGTCACGATTGACAATAAAACGCGTTTACAAACCTGGTTTGATTTTGGTACTGAACAACTATTTGTTTTTTTTGTGGGATAAATTGCTCACAATCATGCCAGTACACGCAGACATGATGGACGGGGTTGTGCGCTACATCAATTACTTTGCCAACGACCTCTTTCAATTAAAGTGTGACGCGTGCAAATGCGGGGGTGTTCATTGCGTGTACAACACGCAGGCCGGGCGCATTCGACGCGCGTACAATCCGGGCGGCCAGAGCGTTTTTTGGTTTGTCTTGGACGGATTCCCACTTGTTCCGCCATTAATGGCATGCACACGAGGGCTTGTGGATGCATCCGACTATGGCAGGTTGCAACAACAGTATCGAAACAAGCATTTTGTGCGACCAGCCAAATTATTGACTGCGGGACAGCGCCGCCGTCGCAATTCGTCGTCGCCGACTTCGGCGACTCGGGCGTTTTTGTTTGGTTGATTTAATAAACGTATTTTGACACCTTTTTGTTGGAAGAAGAGAAGGGCTGATGCTTACACTGGATGTGCTGCTATGTATGTGTTGCGGTTTGGTGCCCAGTGCGAGTTAACGTTGCTAATGTCCTGGCTCAAATAGCCCCCGCGATGATACGCTGCAATCGTGTCTCGAAACGCGTTTGTTGCGTCTGTTCCCGCGTCCCACCCAAATGCTTGTGCGACAGTGGTCGGACCTGTTTGCCCCACAAGCATCCCAAGCGACTGCGCGCCACTATTGCGCCGTATTTCGTCTCGCTTCGCAATATATTGATTTCGTGCTGCCACGGTTGATTTCTGTGCATCCGCCAGCCACTTGTCCCATCTTTTTATTAGGCCGTTGTTTGCAGCAGCCGCAGTTACACCGTTGGAGTAATCAGTGTTAATGGTAGCAAGTTGATTAGTTAATGTAGTGATGTGTCTTTCGATCGCATTTAAATCGGCGGTTGCCGCTTGTGTTCGCTGAGCGGGTGTTTGCCAATCCACGTTTGCGGCTCTCATGGTGTCGCCGACCCCCTCTATCGTTCCCGCCACCGAGGCTAATGCCATAGCGGAACGCATTGTAGCCTGATGTCGGTGCAACGCCGTTGCCGCGTGTACTATAATTCCAGGCCCCCCGAAATACCAGCACGCGAGTGATGAAATGCCCATCGCAGCCGCCGATGCTACGCGCCCCGGGTTGTTTAGAACCGCCTCGGCCACTTTGCGTTTCAACGATTGCCACCACCACGAGTCTGCAACCGGCGCAGCAGAAACGGGGGCATCATCCGTCGGTTTCTCACCGCCCGCAGTGTCCTTCTTCAAGTTGGATTTTGCGACGTTAAGGGTCCCTTCCTTCATGGCAACTGTAACAAGCGTGATCAATTTTGCAACGTCCTCGGCTGTATCTGTGCACGCCTCGTTATCGTACACGCAATGCGTCGCCAATGCGGTCATGTCCCGAGCATATTGGTTATCGTTTCGTTTCTCATCGGTTTCGGGCACACAGACACCCATCATAACATTAATGTACGCCAGTGCCAATTTGGATGCGCATGCAAACGCGGCCGGCGTTGTACCCACCACAAACAGCTCGCTGTCCACGTGCACGTGTCCTAGTGACTCCGCGCTTGGATCGGCTGGGACAAGCGTGTACATGTTCTTTGGTTCGTACAGTTCTTTATCATCCACGTACTTTGCAAACCTGTTTTTCACTTTGCTTGCAAAATCCAGTTCGGGGTTGCGGAACATCTTGGAGATGTCTGTAATTCCCATAGTCAATCCATCTACTGCGTGCGCCATTCCCGTCGCCAGGGGCTCAACGATCACTTCGCTGAAACCGCATCCCACGTACTCTTTCTTTAATGGCCAAACAGTGTTGGTTGTAACGGTGGACGCGGTCACACGTGCATTGTCACGAATGTACACCCGGCGTTCGAACGGACGCTGTGGTATAAATCCATCCTGCGGTGTTTTTGACCGTCTGGGGGCTCGCACGGCTAGTCGCGCGTAGTGTGCATGCCGGGTTTTTGCGTCGTGGCCGGGGTTTGACGGAGAGGTGACGCCAGGGAAGAGATCCGACCATGTTTCGGCGTCGTCGTAGTAAGTGTGGCAAATAAAATCCTCTTTTCGCTCGGTTTTTCCTATCTGCAACGGCGGCAGCACAAGTCGCAATCGGTCTGCAAACGTCATGCCTGCAAGCGGGTCACGTTCCACGTACCAATCGAGCGTCGCCTCGCCCACAAGGGCGGTCGCAGCAAGCGCGACCACTTCTTCGGCATCCTTGCGCAGTTCTTCGGGTGCATACGCCATTGCAATCGTTTCGCGCCGATTAAGATCATCTGCGATATACCCGTTTACGTCGCTCATATCATATTCTGCCTCCGCGACGTCAATTCGTCGTTTTTTGTTTACGGTCTCCATAAAGGCTTTGAATCGTGCGCGTGCAAACCACGCCGATCCGGGCCGCCCGACCCCGTCGTAAACGCCTGCGCACCCAAGCATGCGGGATGGGTACGGGTTGAACACGTCCGCCGCAATCGGCGCGGAGACAGCCGCGTATGCATCTGTCCGCACTTGCGATGAAAACACCGGTCCGGATTGTTGGGTTGGCGGGTTTATCGGCGTTCCCGCGACAAGTTTGTAGTGGCACATCCGTTTGTACGACATCGGCGCCATTCCCACCACGGTTGCGCTTGGGGCTAATGTGGCTGGCTGCAATTTAGTGCCGAACTGGATGGGGAGGGTCGGGTCGGTGTTGTACGAGGTTGTGATGCGACCGTCTGCATTCTGGGTGGCCGTCATTCCGTTGAAAACCGGGTATGCGGTTTGACTCTCTTTTTTGTCGGCAAGGGTGTACACCGCACACGCATTTTCAGTGTCAGTGGCGGGAACCTGCTTTAGCAAAAGGTACTTGCTTGACCCTGGTTCGCCGGTAATTGCCGCCGTCAAATTTTGCGAGACGCCGCCCGCCGCGTTTGTGAAATTGAGCGATGCAGCCGTATCGCCTACGATGGCACCCGAGGGTGAAAACATCCATTTCCATCGTGTGTTTTCGGTGTCGTTAAACTCAGCGGCAAGCAAACGTCGAGCCTCCTGATCTATAAGCCCGCCCACAGAATTTCTGTACAGGTGTACGAGCGTTACCATTGCTGCCGATACTGTTTCATCGTACGCCTGAAGACGTTGCGACACGGAATGTGGCGATCTGTCATACGCGCCATCCAATTTGTATAACGTGATTTCTTGCGATTTGTCTCCAATGGTCTCGACCACTGATTCACGAAACCATCCGTTCATTGCGGCAAATTGGGCGCTGTCGGTGTATACATCTGAACTTAACTTCTTCTTTGTGCCACCATGCCTTATACTTGAAATTGACACTACTCTCTACGGCGATAAATCGTACCGCAGAGCGCGGTGGGCGATGGCGGTTCTTCGATTCGCCGCATCATGGCTGTGGCTCCTGTCGGTCAAACTAAGCGTCGCGGCGATTGTGTTTGCCTTTGTTGCAGTGTTAACGCACACGGCGGATGCGACCCTTGTTCACCGTACCGTTGCGATGAAGACGCAGCTTTCCAAGAGAGACGAGGCTGCCTACATTGCGTCGCATTTTAGCGTTGTGAACTTTGTTCTAGACGTTCCTGGGATTGTGCTTCCCCGTCTGTGGTGGCAGCATGTTTTAATTGTGAGTGCTAATTTAATTGCGGGCACTGTCATTGTTATCGGGGGAACGTGGATGTACGACTACGCAAGTGCATGGCACTGTTACGGCAAAAGTACCAAGCTTAGCGAACTAAACGCCGGTTATTGTCAGACGTTTCCCGGGGTTACGTCCCCCCCGCGAAACTTATGCTCTGCCGGTTCCGAAAATCCGCCACCGGGGTGCGACGAGCAGACGATCGACGTGTTTAAGACGATACATCCGGTCGTGCACGCAATGAGCCACCTGCTGGTGTTTTCCGTCACAATCTATACTGCGATGATTCCCGCTAAACTGCGTACATTGCAAACATTGCCCGCTGTTTAATAGTATGCAAAATAAAAAGAGATGGCGACAAGCACGGCGCACATGATGCACGTGACCCCCACCACCCGGTTCGTAAGTATCTTTGATGGATTCAACCGCTCGTCTGGAAGCCACACTGTCAACAGCGTAGTGTTTGTTATGGTGTTGATGTCGCACGTTCCGCCGAATAAATCGTGCAACGATACCAGCAAATCGGTCAATCCTACAAAATCTGCCGGCAGCTCCAGCGTCACATTGGATGCACCCCGCGACGCAACACTTACTCCGTTTGCCGTGTAATTGTTCTGCACAAACGTTGTCAATGCTTCGTGTGCCATGGCCGCATGTTCAGCTCATCGGCGCCCTCGAATATAAGATCGTCGCCGTTTTAGCACCATACGACACACGGCATCGATCGCAACATTTTCTACCCCGCGAAAGGATGGGTTGTGGCTCGCACATGCCCGAAACTGCATCGCGGCACCATTGTACCGCGCAACAAACGAATACGACGCCGGCGCCGTCTTGCACACGAAGCACGCGGAAGAGATGACGCCTGTTGCGGATGGCAACGGTGCACACTCGCCACACAGCCATTCTGCACCACGACGCCGCAAACCACTTGCGGGTCCGCCACAGTGCGTGCAAATGCTCACCTGAACAGGTGGTGCGTCCATGCGCGGACGAATGCGAAGGACGACGCCGACAAGGTTGAGAACGCGAATTCCAAACGACTGCGAGCACGAGTTGCACACAACCCCCCGACCCATGGGCAACAACACTTTGACACCTACCCCCCCGCGACCAATTCCTGTCACGAGAGACTTAGACCGCCACGTTGCACAGCATGTGCATACAATCACGCAATGCGCGGTGCTGTTGGTTCGCCGTTGAACCGCGGCCTGTTGCAGCGCACGCATCTCGCCACTTACGGCCGACACCGTGACCGATTGCTTTGCACTGCACGCCTGCGCGACAATCTGCACAAGTGCCCTGTCGCGCGGCCCCAACTCAGACAACGCCTTGCGCATCGCAGCGTCCGTCGCGGCACCGGCAACGGACCGAAGGGCAACAGAATCGGGACGCAGAGCCACAACGTCTGCCGCATACCCCCACCGGCTCGACTCAAACGCATCCCGAAACACAGTTGCAGTTTCGATTGGCGTCAATCGCCGCTGTGCAGCCACCGCCAATTTCTTGTTACCCCCTGCGTTCGCGATAAACCCCACCATAGACGCGGGCGGATCCCATGCCCTTGGTGCAATCGCGGTCGAAATGCGCGACGGCTTACTGTTGTTGCGGATCATGTCGCCAGCCGCGGAAACGAGCCGCTCGTACTCCGCATATCGATGGTGAGACAAGACCCAATGCCATAATGACGGGGACATGCGGGTGGCGGCCATGACAAACTCTGCAACCAGGTAAAAATAATGGTGGGACGTGCGGTTGGCACCGCGACCAAAATACGCCAGCAGCCCTGCCCCGTTTTTGCTCAAAATGGTGCACCGAACCCGCGGCGGGGCAATGACCCTCGCGTGCGAGTACGCTCCCAGCAAGGACAGCCGCAGCAATTTGGTGACCGCTTCCGCGGTGTCTGGCTGTGCCGCGGTTCGACTAAGTTGCGCTGACACGTACCGAACCGATGTGGGAAACGGCCCACCCTTCAACAACAAACGCCGCAGTGACCCGTGGTCAGCGCACCGACTCCACAAGTCTGCAACAATGCGGTCAACGCCGCGGAGAGTGTTTGCGGTCGGAACCGGCTTGTCGGGACACAGTCCCCTTCGATACACAGCAAAGATTGTCTCGCACCTCGGTCTAGCGGTGATCAGTGGCACGTGCTGGTCGATCACCTCGCCCACCATCGCCGGAAGCCCAGCCGGGGGGCAATCGAGTGCGCACAGCGCGGCATACATCGCCTCCACACGCCGTTTAGCAAGAGTGCGCGCCGAAACGGAGGGATAGCGTGCAGCATACCCTGCAAACGTCGGCGCAAACAGCAGCCCCAGTGCCGACGAAATTGACCCAAACAGACGGTAAAGTCGGTTCGCGGTCCGGTTGGTGCGCGACGCGTCAAACGAAGGTGTCAAAAAAAAAAACCGGTAGAGCCGTACACGGCCGCCGACTGATCGATGTACCATTTCCGCGTGTACGGATTGTACGATTTTTTGAACGACACTGGAGATCCCATAATGTGCACAGCCCCAGACACCAATTCGACGTCATTCGGAGTCACCCCACAAAACGCAGACCGGTACCCCCCCGGCGCATCAACGATGTTTGCAAACGGCGGGAGTAATCCTACCGGCGGCCTTGACCCGTGCGTGCGATGCATCTGCACGATCATGCCAAGGTGGTGGCGAATGCACAGCAAACATTCGTCGCAATCAGGATCATGGCCAACGCCTCGATATGCATCCAACGGTGTGGACGGCGGGCCATCGATCAAATGCGCGATGCAATCACCGCTCCGAGAACACTTTGGAACATTGGCGCGGTCGAATACCAGCTGTCCGTTATCATCGTCAACCGTGGCGACGGGAATCATAAGGTCGGTATCGGTCGCGGTGGCAACTGAAATGCCCAGTCTGGCAATAACGTCCATGGTGTCGCGGTGTATGTCGACGTCCTTACGCGCAAGCTTAATCGGCCGGCCAGTACAGTCGGTCTGTTGGCTGAACAGCATGTGCGCAGCCGTATAAGGAGATTCATCCGTGTCTTCGTACGGACGTTTCTTTGAAATGGCCACCAACGACGCAAGGGACCGATCCGCATTTGCGACCAAAAGGGCCTTCAGCGACAGCTCGTCGCGCGCTCCCGGATCAGGGAGATTTGCGGCAAGAAATGCCATGTTTAAAACCTCCGCACGGTTTGCCGCCGCCAAGGTTGTGTCGGCGAATAAACGAAATATCGTGTCGACGGTGAAATGGGTTCAAGGCAAATCACTTATCCGGGTCGCTATCCCGGCACGGGTAAAGTCCGTGCAATCGGTTGGCATCATTCGCCCGTCGGCTATTATGCTGTCCATCAATTGCGACCGGTGCCGCGGTACTCGACACACCGACCGCACGTTGTTGTGTTCCGCAACTCTCAAGCGCCCGACGCCATTTGTTGACCCCGACCGATTGTACAGTGTTTCGACCGGAAAGTCCTCGCGCGCGTTTGAGGTGGTGAACGTCAATTTGGTGGGACGAAGTTTGGTAGGGACGGCGGTGCTTGCAAAACGGTAAGTATAAACACCCATTTTACAGTACCGACGACAGCTGCAATGTCAACCGTTGGCAGGGGCAACACGACAGAACCGATAACGTGCTTGCACGTACTGGCAGGAGAACGCATCACCGCTCACAGGGCAGTGTATGCACAAAACGGGGAGTCACCCGATTACATTCCGACAGTGTTCTCACAGTGGCAATCTGGCTTGGTTTTTGCCGGAATTTCCGACCTCCAAATTGAAATTGGGGAACACGGTACAATTATAGTCGCGGGTATTGTTTTGCTTTATTCCGATGAACCTTCCGACAAACAAATGTACAGCGCCGTGACATTACGCGATTTTGACACTGGCTATGCAGCTGCGAACCGCATGGTAGGCGTCACCGTATCACTCGCTGCTCGTGGCATCATTCGGGACGGGCGCTACTACCACGGCATCAAGGTTATGCTGTGTCCGTGGATGTCCGCATGCACGTCGATCAATGTTACCAAAGCGAATTGGTGCACGAGCGGCCCTCAGCCGATCCTCACCGCCGAACAAGCAAAAACTCTGGTCACGGAACTGGGCTGGATGCAAGCCGATGGGACCACCCCGGATGTGGGTGCGCTTGATCATCTTGGCAGGCAGATTGCCGCAGCTCGAGGAGCCGGCGCGAGCGCAACGGCAGTCCCGTGCTTCATACAATAACCAAGCAGGTCGGCAGCGGTCACTTCCGGGTGCTTGCGTATATCAGGGTTCCGTTCATGGCAAAATTGAGCAGAACAATAGCTACGATGATTGCATAATCGTCCTTACTAAACATTCTAGTAGAGTTGCACACTGAGTTTTGGGGCCGTACAACCACGGTTGGGATTTGCAGCCGCCGTTTCAGGTGCACGACGTCGGCGAAATACTCGTTGCAGTACCGCGGTGTTGTGAACCGCGCGAGCGCGGAATACACTTCAAGTGGCACATCGCCCGTTACAGGATGTTGCGAGTTCGCACTGGATGCATTTGCGCTAAGTAAGAGGATTCTGGGGTACAGACTTCCAAAGTAGCAGTCTTTTTTGTCAGCGCAGAAGTTGTTGTCAGCACTCGCTGCCAGAACCATGGCCACCACCAAAATGCTACTACGAAGAGACTGAAACATACTGCCTGATAAACAATTTCGTTCATTCCATAACGGGCACTTTATATTTAGTTAATCGTGCGTGCTAAATATGAAGCACCACGCAATTATAGCCGTCGCCATCAACCCGACATAAATGTACCTGCGTTTCGGACTGCGGGTGGGCGGGGAAACCGCTGCAATTGTCGTGGCTGGCGCACCCGCAATTGTTGTCGACGATGCCGTTGTGTGTTCGCTCCGCAGGCACTCTTTGCACGTGGCCACCAGATCAGACTGCGCCGTTTTGTTTACAATCAGTTTGCCGTACGGCATAACGGCGGGGTCGCACCCCGTCACAACCGTGGCATTGTGGTGCCGGCACCGCCGTGCTGAGCACGTATACGTGCACGAGAAGTTGTGTTGGGACGTACACTCCCGCATGCCGTTTACCATCGCGTAACCCGGCTCGATAATTGGCGGATCGTCGTCAACAACCGTCTCAAGTTGGTAGTCGTCGCACGACTTATTGTAACTCCACAGCGTCTTCTCAGTAGTGCATTCAGTGTCCGGCTCCACCTCTGGATCCCACCGTAGCCAATCGATGTCTCTCAGTTGCTTCCAAATTATGGTGTTGTTCGCGGAAACGATTGTGCCACTTTGCTCCATTCGACAACACGTCCCGGTATAATTCGTCGTGTTTGACATGTTGTGTTGGGAGGCTGCGTACCGATACGGAAATGTGCATTCCAACGGCGCGTGGATGCGCGTTACGTTGGGACACGCAACTGGGTCGGCATCTCCGACCTTTCTGGGGGGGCAAAAATCACACACGCGACCCGACGTAGGTGTCGGGGCCGCTGACTCAATCTTCGTGTCATCTGCATCGCACGATAAGATATCTTCAGCGCAGAGGTGAAATGAGTGATGCTCAGTCCAGATGTTTGTGTAGGATTCATTGTCCGACTCATACATGGACAAATTGGTTTTAAAAAGGTGAATGTCCTCGCACGCTGGATGGTATGTGGCATTTTTCACGTGAGATATCAGGCATTTTGTGTAGTTCGATATCATTGCGTTTGATGCATCCACCACACCGCTCTCGTTGTTAATGGTGTACCTTCCAATAGTGTGGTCGGACACATTGTCTAGGTTTTCATCTTGTAGTTCCTCGTACTCATCCGTTATCCATGATCTGGGCAGCACATTAAGCCTGTACTGTCCGTCGGGACATGACCCGTCATCGTTCTCGACGAGGCACACATTTGGATGCGTCGTCATACCGCCAATAATTGAGTATTCGTTGTTACGGCACTTTTGGTGTTTGGTACATTCGACGGCTGAATTCTGTGCTGGTGTCCATGTGTTGTCGCGGCACTGTTCACACGTATTGCTGTGGAGATACTCGCCTGCATTACACAACTTGTATGAACGAGGCGCTGTTGTAGTCGCTGTGATTGTTGTCGCGGTCACTGTGTCCCCACCAGGTAGTGCAGTAACCGTCGTGGGTGCAGTAGTCGTAGTCGTTGGATCCGCGCTCATCCAGTAATAGCTATATTGATCAAAGGTTTTCTGTGTCATTTTCGTTGAAAACCCACTTGCTGTACCCGCTGACTGATACAGTCCGCATATTCTTCGGCTAGGTTGATTTGTGTCAACATCGCAGATTGAATCCAGGAAATCGCAGTGTGCTATGCCATCAGATGTTATCCGACTGCGCCATGCGGCACATAGAAAAATGTTATGGCAATGATGAGCGCACTTTTTCCAGAGGGGGGTTCCGAATGGGCCGAAAACACTACCTAAGTCCCGGTTAAGACGTCCGTACATATTGTAATCGTACCATATCTCCTTGCACTTTTTTCTTTTGGGCCAGTCAAATCCATACGAACCACCAATATCATACGAAACTGTTTCTGGTGTGTTCGAACACCCGATACCTGCATACGAATCAAGTGATGCAGCATCACCGACCGTCATACCCCCCATCCCAAAACACAATTCCACGGCACCACCGCATACCAACCAACACAGAATCCACCGCGCCATCGTCGGGCACTACTTGAGTATTGCACGCATTGCAGCACATATACTCCACCCCGCAAACAATACTGAAACATGACATTTTATTGGCGTGCGTATAAATTGGGTAACCGCGCACCGGGTGCAGCGCACTATGACCATCTCCCCAACACGATACATTCGCGAAATAAACGCCGCGTGCGCCGTACTGACATTTAGCGCAGCCATCGCCTGTGCTGCGTACTCCAATGGCCGCGGCATTGTGCAGCTGACGTACACTGTAAACAACACACATGTCCGGACAACGCCGCACATGTTTGACATTGCCTTTGTATTCTCTGGGATGTTGACGTACTCAACCATGTTCCACCTTGCAACGTGTTATTCGGCCGTTGCGGTGTTCAAGAACATCTGCTCCAATCAGCATGCCAACCGCGTGCTTGGACATCTGCTAGTCGTTATCCCGGCAATAACCGTGGCGACAGTCGTCGGCATCGGCGCTGTTACCGATGTGTTTGCAGTGTACGCCTCCATGGCGCTCGGCCTTTTGTTGCCCACCGTGCTGTGGGTTTCGAGCCAAACGGTGATTCACGGCGCCTGGCGGATTGTGTTTTTGACGGCAGTGTGCGTTTTTTACACCACGTATTGGGTTTTCGTGTGGGCAAACACGGTCCGCAACACCACGCCCATCGTGATGCTCTCGCTCAGCGTGGTTTTTTTTCTGGCGGTGTGCGCAACATCGTACTCAATCAGCAAGCGCCCGCTGGTCCGAGTTTCAATTGTAACCAATGCAATTGTCGGCTTGCAACTGTCGTGTGCCGGCATGTGGGTTGCGCTACACCACGATGCAAACATAACGACCGGCGCCGGCGTCATGTTGATTGGCGTCCTTTTTGTCTACGGCGCGCTGCTGCTGTTCACGTGCATGCGCCTCACCGGGGCCGTATCCTTTGTTGCGTTAGCTTCCGACAACGACGGCATAACCCAAGAGCTGCTGCGCGTACCGCCCATCGACGAAACCAGCACCGACGAATATGGCAGCGACGACGACGATGACGGTGGCACCACGTTGACAGTCGCTGTTGCCGGTGAGGAGGGCAAGCTCGTGTCATTGTGAGCTGCCATCCGCCGCCAATATGCAGACACGCCAGTACACCGCAAGCATCAAACTCATGGCCATGTCGTCTTGATCTCCAGCAAACGTTTTGCCCGATACGGTTCCGTCGGGTCGGTCGCTGAAGCGCCCCAGTTGTGCAATGAGCTCCTCGATCAACTCGTTGGGCGCAGCCGTGGTTGCCCTCATCTCGAACGCACTTCGATCTGCCACAACCACCGACTCGTGCACGGCGATGGCACCATCCATCAGAGACAAAAACGTCTGCTGGATCATTGACATTTTGGTCTCCTTGGTTGTCAGAACACCAATTTGATCCGAAATGTACAATTTAAAGCGATCCCGTGTAAACGGCATGCGCACGGCACCAAACGCACGCAGCATGGTCACCGCGGTTATTTCATTGTTGTTGGTTTCGATAATTGGCACCAATTCCGCTGTTGGATATTTAGACCGCAGTCTCCCGGCAAACTGCTTTACAACGGCACTTAGGGCTGACACTTCGCAGCGGGCGACGTTGACGGCCGCAATGCCCACGATGACGAGCAGGCCGCGTTCGTTTGCTGCGATGGCGCACAACCCCAGGTCACTTTTGCCGTGCGACGCCGGATCGACGCCCACGTATATGTATTCGCACGATTCCAACGGAACCCGCCGTGACAACGCCGCATCCAACATTTTTCTGGGAAAATAGCCGCGGTGTTCCCCCCCCAGCACACCAAAGACTTCGGCGGCGAATGAGTCACGTTTCCCCTTTGGTACGAGTGCTTTCATTGCAGTGAACCGCAGGATTGATTTCCATGGTGGGATCAGATGGAGACGGTGGCAACAGCGCTCGGCCTCGTTGAGTTTGATGCAGCCTTCGCACGCTAGGGAGTGGTTGACGAGCGTAAAAAAATGGTCGCCCAGCGCGTTTCGGGCTTTGACCTGCTCGACAAACTGTGCAAAGAAGCCGTCCGCGGGGGGTGGCGTTGTAATAAGCGTAAAGACGCGTCCAGTAACCTGGAGCAGCGGAAACGCGAACTTGTACCAAAAATTCGCGTCGACAAAGCCAACTTCGTCAAAAAACGCTGCGCTCGGTGCATCCCCTCTGCATGAGTCTACGGCTTTTGGCCGCGAGGCAACTTCATTTGCCGCATGTTCATTTTGCAACACAAACGATCGCTCGCAGTCACGGGTAAATTTGACGGAACCGCCGGTTTCAATATGCCAGTACAAAAACTGCTTTGCCGATTTCACAAGTTCGCGTGCTCGGTCAAGGGAAGTGCTGTAGACAGTCGCCAATAACCCCCCGGCGTCCGATGTCGCCGCAAGCAGCGCAAGAAACCGTCCAATTGTGGTCGTCTTGCCCTGTTGCCGATTTGTGACCCACACCAAGTTACCGCAGCCCTCCAACTTTAATCTAGCGGCCAGGATGCGCAGCAGTTGCGTACGTTCGTGCGTTGCTCCGTCCTTTCCCACGATCAGATGCAGATGGGCACTCACCAGTCGCATAAAAATGGCGTCGTTGATGTCGAACGACGCAGACGCCCAAGGTGCAGTGGCAAATTTGCGTGCCAATTTGATAAAGTGCAGCAGGCGTGCGACTGCTGGCGTATGCGTGGCTGCCTGGACCCGCCGTCGCTTGTACGTTCCGGTTGGCATCATACGCGTGCGGATTGTTTGCGGAGAACCTAGATGGCTTGTAATTAGACCAGCTATTGGCGCGGTCGGCATGCCACAGCTTTCATCCCCGGCCGTACAGTGAACCCATGCATGGTACTGGCAATCCGGCATGCATGGACCGGTTCCCATCGCACAGCGTAGAGCCTCTGCCATTGCAACTGCCTTTTTTATTCCCTTTTAAGCATCGATGCTTATAATACACTGCTATTATACACGGCATAAATCAGACGCTATGCCGCGACTGATATCTGCACACTGTAGCACACCGTTCTCGTCTACGAGTACAGCAACATATTGCGACATTCCTACCGTCAAGAGCCCCCGAAGCACTCCAGGTTGGTTGGCGACTGCACCTTTGTGCATCAACCGCACGTTATTATGTTCTTTTAACAACGCCTTGATCTTGTCAACAATGTTGCGACCACCATCGTCCGAAATCAGATCAATGCTTTCTAGCACCAATGGCGGCTTTCGGACGAGTTTTGTGATGCCGTCGATATCAAATGTAACCGTTTTCGCCCCGGTTGCGCAGATTTCATCTACGGACGGGAATATTCCGTTGGCGGCCGGTTGTACAACAACCGTTTGACTCTGCGAGTAAATCTGCAAGCCTTGCACGTAATGGCCCGGTGTAAAAAGCAACAATCCCCCAATCCCGGGACCAAATCCAAACGCGCGAAACACAGACGTGTATGCCACGTGCGTATGATCTACCCCCGAGTAGGGAGTTGTTGGTACCGTCATTTCGCCTAGAATAATCGCACCCATTTTTATGGCATGCTCCAAATCAACCTCTACATGCTCCACATGTTCTTTATTGTCGATGACAGTCATGTCAGTTTCGTCAGCTTCGTGCTCAAAGTTGCTGTTAAACCGCCGGAGCACGGGTCGAAGCTGGGGTGTGACGTACTGTACGTAGTACTTGTCGTCAGCGTCTTTGTACACTTTGGGCAGCACACCGAGCACGCAGTGCCCCTTTGGCGGATCGGTGCTGTCTGGATCCACCGCTTCACCCGTGGCGGTGGATGGGTGCGCGAGCACGTGCATGATGATGGGTTTGCTTCGGTATTTGAACCAGTGCACCAGAATGGCCATCGCAGAACCGGTTAAATCTCGTTCCAACGCCGCTCGGTCATCCACAGATGCCATTGCGTTCATCAGCATGGTAAAAATTGCACCCCCCGTCAATGCATCTTTGTCGCAGTCACCCTGTATGAAAAACGATGCCCATTTCGTGTTTCGAGAATCAAATATATCGGAGACTAAGGTGTACGGACCAACCAACAGTGCCAGTGCGCCACACCCCACGGCGTCCAGCATGAAATGCGACCACTCCAATGGGACATCTCGCAGGTAAAACGCACACGCCATCTCGACGGCCACGTTCCACCAGTTGACAATGGTGGAGACATTTCCAACAAAAGATCCAAGCGAGGGCTGTCCGTGCAACGCCGAGTATATGCCCGTACCACACTGCGCAAACATGTACCAGTGAATCATGTTAAACCCGTCATTAAACACGCACTGCAGCCTCTCTGCCATGTACGCGGTCAGTTCAATTTTTACATCGATGCCCGTGACTCTCTTGTAGGCAACCCGCCGTTCTTGTTGTGCGTCGCTCACACGGTCATAGTCGACGGGCCACAGGTTCGTTACGTTCACTGTTAGGTCGGTGTCGCTCCCGTCCATGTAGGTGCACAGTTGCACACATTGCGGCGTCTGTACCATTGCGGCGTCTGTACCCGTCTGTACCCGTTGTTGATCCGATCGCTGCGTGGGTGCGCGCAGTATCTCGACGGTGCCGCGGCACTCGTGTTCGTTGTTTTTAGCATTCCACCCCATAAGTGCGACTGTAATGGACCAACAACCGGCGTCGATTGTACCCGCCGTCTTGTTGTATTCGGATGTACTTGTTACAATTTTAAGCGCATCCTGAAAATCGAACGACGCATGCTTGTTTTGCAGCGTGGTAACTACAATCGCACTAACGGATGGTCCGGTGTTTGAGTTGAAAATAACGTTCAACGCATCTTTGCCGCGCATTCCTGGAGCATTTTTATCCATGCTACCAGTCGGTTGCAAAATGCAATGGTTGTAGCGTGACCGCTGTGCGTCCATTTATACGGCCCCCGCACCAGACGTGCACCGTTTGCGTACGGAAGTCTCTCCGGGGTGTGACCAGACTTGGTGGTGATTTCTGCTGCGTACTCGCGCATGTCAAACCAGATCGTGTCGGAGTGAACGCGAAGAATGTATGCCGGCCGCTCGTCTATGCACGTGACCCCCACAACAGCATCACAAACACGCGCCGCGTACGCCGTTGCAAAGTGCACGCTGTCGCGGGGATGTATGCGTTTTGACGGTGTAGCAACAGAAAGCAAATGCATGCCGCGGTTTGCCGCCGGTGAAATGCGGGTAATGGACGCGATAACGTAGCCCCACTCGTCTGCGACACCCGACGGAGCAACAAGTTTGGAGTACGTTATTTTTCCATTAATGCAAGCGCGTTGCACCTTCGCCTCAACAACGGTTGCCCGGGATACTGTCACCGCTGCAGTTTCGCTCACATTGTATTGCGCTAACATAAATTTAAAATAAGTTGACCCAACCACACTAATCTGCGCGCCGCTAAGCTGCACAATATACCACGCAACAGTCTCTATGTCCATGACACACAACACCCTGCAATGCAGACAAAGACAAATAGATGTTCTGGCTAATTCTCATTCTGATCCTGCTCAACCTTGACGACGGGTGGCACGACCGGCGGCGCGACTGGCCGCGGTACCGCGCGGTTCTTGCGTGACGTGCCAAGACTGTCGCTCGCATTTCGCTCAATCGGCATCTGACTGTCTGACAGACACTTGATGCCGATCATGCTACGCCCGACCCGCATGTGCCGCCGCCTGATTGATTTGGCACCGTTTTCCGCCGATCGAACACGCTCGGCCGCACCCAATGTCTCGGACATGATGGTGGACGCCATGCTGTACAGCTGTTCAAATGCATTCCGAGTCATGCGCATATCCCCCGTCGATGACAGCTCCTGCAACATGTGCTGCACAATTCTCCGCACCGGCCGCTTCGGGATAAGTGGGTCCACAGACCGCTGGTATCGCCGGACTTCACGGCTTGCGACCGTGTTTGGTCGCCACCGTCGCTTCTTTCGAGCCATCTCCGGGCCAGGACGGTCTGCCGCCAGCTTGCGCGCCTTTTGCGCGTGTTTGGTCGCAACACTCTTCGAACGAGCCATGATACAATTCAATTGTGATTGTGGATTGACTGCTTGCAACAATCGTCACTAATGAGGTGGTCTAATCACTCTTCGGTACAATCGGTTCTTATATAACCAGCCGCACGTTTTCGCACACGTCAAAGGTCTCCATCGTCATCGTCACCATCGTCATCGTCGTCCGTGGTGCGGGCGGGCAGGTTCGAACATACAATGTATGCAACCAACACGATGGCTATGATGATCAACGTCACCAACAGCACCCATGCAATCGTAAACGATTTCACACCTCGTCGAAATGCCCTGTGCTCAAATTTCGACCCAAACAGCGACGTGTACGCGGTTACATTTACAAACGTGCAGTCCTTTGTCGACGATTGTGTAAAATCGCCGTCGTAGCACGGAAACCCGTTGCCACGCAGCACCAATTCGGTGCCTTCGATTGCCTGCACCAACACGTGCACATCCTTGCCCGGTTTATAAATCTTAACCGATCCATGAACGCGCGCGCACGCAACATCGAACGACCCAACCCGATCGCTCGGAATGCTCACCGATACATCGTTTGCGGCCAGTTCGGTTGGCACCTTCGTGAATTCGACATCGGCACCAACAAGAGAGACCGCAACCTCGTCGTCTTTGATGTTTTCGTACTTCTGAATGTCGACAGATGAGCCAGACACGTTGGTGCCGAGAAACCGAATGGCAGTGCTGTGAAATGTGTCGAACCGATTCATGCACTTTGTTTGATCCACCTCCATCTCGACGTGTGCGTTGCGGCTCATCATGAAGAACCGAGTACACGTCGAGGCACCCGGGTATTCCCCCCCAAACCGCAACGGTCGCTCTGTGCTGGCACTCATGACCTTTATCCCATCCCCGGCGACAACCACCCCGGTTTCGGGGTGTTCGGGATACAACTCATCCGCCGTCCAGCACTGCCGCGAGATCGGCAAGGTGTGGTCGAATTCGGGCACCCAAAATTCGCCTGGTTTGCAGGTAATGCTTGATCGCATCGCCTTGTTTGTACCGCGCATATTGTGCGCGTGCACTGTCATCGTTTGACTTGTTCCCGTAACTTTTCCGGCTTCAAACACTGCTACCATCCCGTTGTCGATTTCGAGGCGCAACCAGTCTGTCACGTTTTCGGTCGTGAAATTTCCCCGTTGGTCAATATACGCTTCCACATTGGACATCAAGCTAAAAAAGTCGTCGTTGCTTCCAAACCCCATTATTTTATAGTTGGTGTCGCGAATAATATCCATCTCTTTGAACTGGATTTTGTCCGGATCTTTCAGTAGGTATCCTTCCGTTGTGGCGTTGGGGGTATACATTGGGACTAATCGCCGGAGGTGCAACATGTCCATCAGCGACGAAAAATTGAACGGGGTGACCAAAATGGTGTATCCTTCAAAGTCGACGCCGGTGTGCGCGGTGATAAGGCCTTCGCGACGACTTTCGCCGGGCGACCCAGGGACAACAACGCACAGGTTGTATTTACTCGAACATCTTCGGTCCAGTGGACGCTCGCGAATACTAATGCCCATGACAAAATTGCGCGCGAGTGTTTCTTCATCACAAAAGCGTTGCCTGTCGTCCGCGTTTGAAAAGACATCCCCTGGGCAGAACCGGTACATCCCATTGACTTTTTCGCAATAACCCTGCATTGTTGGTGAAAACAGTGTCTCGTCGTTGACATGAAACGTATGGTTGGCTTCATCTTCCGGTCCGTAGATGGCCTCTGATATGTTTTTCGTCATTTGCGACCGATGCAGCACCCCAATCGGAAACCGCACGCACGATGACGATGTGACCGACAGCCACTCGCGTACGTAATTGTTGCGGGTTAATCCGCGGTAGGCCGCACGTGGCGCATCTTCGTTGCTAACATTGGTTTTTCCGGCCACGCGCGTGTAGACAAACGATTGAGCATGCTCGGTTGCAATGGGCGCCCCGGGCTGCAGGAAACGGTCGTAGGTATCCCCCGCTTCAATAATTGCGCCATCGTCTCTACGGTACATCAGGTCGCGCTCTACCCACTCGGTCTGTCCGCCCGTTCCGCCCATAAACAGTCCTATTTTTGCATTATTTCGAATCGCGACCCACGACAATGACAGTTGCACCAGTTTGTGCATGCTGGGCAGATACTCCTCTATACGCTGCGCGGGGTGTTGTCCCAAAAATCGGGTTACTTCGGCTTCGTCCGTGACGATCTCAGTGTGCATCTCAATCCCCTCAAAGTCACACACACATGCGTTATTGTTTTTGTCGTGATGTTTTTGCGAGTACCCGGCATCCCGCGGGGTCTGTTTAAACTCGTGGTTTATCGTCACCTTGACGTTGACGGATTCTGCCGCAGTATAGTCCGCCGGCGTTTTTTTGAATTGCTTTGTTGCCCCGCTCGCCGCGGCGATTGTAAACGGGTACTTAGCATAGTCACATAATCCCGGATCTGTAAAGTTTGGATTAAACCAATCTTGGTTTGATCCGACTTGACCGCAATTCCCAAATTCCGCCGCGCCACCCTCGTCATCAAAATCGCCGCCGTTGAACTGCGCAAAACTGTATCCACGCGGCATGCATCGCAGCGCAATGGAGGCATAGTCAGCAACTTTAGATTTGTCACGAGCAATGTCGCACACCGCGAGATCGCACACCCCCTCATCCACCGCACCCTCTGACGCGGGCGACGTATGGTGCGCAGAGTAGGTCGACGATGTATGTTTTATCTTGTTGCCCGCGAAAAGCATTGCCAGTGCACCAATCCCGGTTGCATCCAACAATATCGCGATTGGATCTCGTGCAAACGATTCTGTAGATTCCCCTTGGCCCGTGCGCGTTTTGGACATGTCGCCAATGGAAGCCATAAACTGGCCATCAGACGCGAGCAGGCGATGGTTAGCAGACGTTAACCTTTCAAACAAACCCGGGTTTGGTTTATTCGACCATATATTGGGATCGACGTCGACGCACCTGGCATGCGCATCCGGCTTTTTAGACCGCCGCGGATGAAACACTTCCAATACCGTCCCAATTGTTATGGGTGATATTGGACGAGTATTCTTTTTGTCTTTTAAATTTGGAAGTTGATCGCATGCCGCAGATGATGTGAATTCATCCTCATTGCACGTAGTGGTCAAATTGTCCATGTTAATGCGCCCCCCATACCCTGATTTGTCATTGCACTTGTACTTGGCCGCAAAGTGAATGTTCACATCCATAGGCGTAATCAAATAGTCCTTCCAGAAGTCTTGACACTGAGATGCGCAGAGCTGGCGGTTCCCCAAGCTGCGGCTTACATTGAGTCTGTCCACATGACACAGTTTTGTGCAGTTCAAGTCCGCGGTACTATTCCAACCCTTGTAGTAATGGTACGGCGCATCACGTACTACGTTAATGTTGTTGATCATGGTGTTAGTTGGAACAAAAAAACTGCGATCGTCCGCCTTCAACCGTTTTCCTATGTCTGCATCGTAGCACACCCCGTTATAATATCGTTTATGTGCAGTCGTCCCCAGGTCCCACCTTGACATCGGAGCGACAAGGTATTTTAGACAATACATCAACTCGCTGACGTCACCTTCTGTTTCATACTTGCTGCGCAGCAACGCTGCAAAGTCGTCCAAATTATCTAATTTGTTGAACATCCGCCAAAGATTGGCATAGTCGCCAGCAGGGTTAGGGTATAAAAACGAGTCAATTAATCCGCGGCACGTGCTTCCCCATTGGTTTACTTTATCCTTCCGCGTAGAAGCTCCTGCTACCTGCTTGATCGCTTCAGCCCCGGCTACAATGCCAACACCGGTGACATACAATCCTATGTCCTCGAAGATTCCCGCGGTTGTAATTTTGGGACTTCCCAGCACACTCTTGTCGACCGCAAGCTCGTACAAGGTTCGTGATTCGCTAAGTTCGACCGGCACAAGACAGCACGTCCCCTCCTGTGCCTTTACGACACTTGAACCATACGGAGCACAGGTTTGCCAATACTTCCAAAATCCAGCGGCATAAGGTAACGCATATATGTCACGAAAGATTTGTGGTACCTCAATAGGGTCTGAACTGTTAGTTGCATTAGTTTGTTGGCTGCCGTATGCAACCATGGCTTGATCGATGTTTATGAACGAAGCTACAAACGATGCGTTGTGCGGTTCGTTTTTCTCGTCGTAGTATACATTCTTCCCGGAGTCATGGTGACAGTCGTTTGCACCGTCGCAAACAAAATGTTCCGTCGGCGCGCCCGTGTCGCCTTTGTGCTTAAATAACGGATGATGAAATATTCGCGTTCCGCTCTCGACAAACGATTCAGTCGATATCATGCCTTTTGGCGTAAATGCCATCAGCCGACGATGGCTGTGCATAGAGTGGCTTGCTGGCAACACACCGTCTGGGTGATCTGCCTGCGGGGTAAGTTCTGCAAATTGCTGCAAAACATCTACGGTCCTTAGGGGTAGTGCTGATATTCCTGTCGTTTGCTCTGATGTTGTTAACCGTGTGAGCCACGTGTTATCTGTGGAGCTGAACGGCACGCGCAGCGTATTATTTGATGCGATGTGCTGATCCGGACGCCAATGCGAGTACCCGTGCGCCCCTGACCCCGGCAGTCCAAAAAATGGAGCTAGCATGAATGCAGCTGGAAAGTCGTTATCCTTGGAAAGAATGGGTAATAAGTCTCTTAGGTTATCAATAGGGTCTTTGTAAAATTGGTCGTTGGTGACATCGTACGTGTGTTGATCTTCCCCTTTGGTATACATTCCGTTGAAGCCGAGGTCTTTGTCTACCATGGTGTGCCTGAATTGTTTACCCTTTTTGCCAAAGAGATTGTCCATACTTACGCCATTAACACACCCTTCCGCAGGGTTTTGTTTTAAGCACACGTTTGGCAACATCCAACGTGGCACTGTACGTCCGTAACAAGGCATCCCGCTTTTTTTTACAACTCCGTTTGTTCGCCACCCCCACGCCCCCTCGACATAGTACCAATCTGGATTGTTGCTCGGGGCGGACAGCGGGAGTACGATGCCCGCGTGCTGTGACGGAGAAAACAGCGCCGGTACCGGTCGGTCTTGCGGAAACGAGTCTGACGGAAGGGGTTTTTTGGTTATCACATTCGCAAACGGCAGTGTAGTGCCCGCGGCTGGTCCGCAATACGTTTCACCAAGTACAACTCGCCATGATCTGTTTTGGTCGTCGATCATCGTTTTGGGCGACATGACAGCAGTGCCAAAGTAATTCATCTCGAGCATGACGCAGGGGCCCTTTGGACAATACTCTGTTGCACATCGTGGATCGGTTCCGGGCATCATCCGGTTTGACGTCATCGCGTCGAGCGGGGCATTGTACGTTGTCAGAATTCCGTCAACCTCCGTAATACTTTGGTTATCCGCAGACTCGTGAAGCACCATCTCGTTCGCAAATGCCATTGGGCCACGCGCGTCAATCAGCTCTTCGAGCATGCCCGTGTTTTGGGCCTGACAAAACGGCGCGGTGGCATCTGTACCATTTGTGACATTTGTAGCATTGATACACTCTGCCGGCGAGCACTCATACAATTTTGACATCTGCAATACCTTCTTAAGGTTCGGAAATGGGTCGCACCCCATTATATAGTCGTACGTGGGCCCTACGGCAACAACATTGACCTCGAACTCTTCCGTGGTATTAACCTCAAAGATTGGCCGCCTGTCAACGACAGCCGCCACAACCACCCAAGCCAAGAACATGCCTCGTACACCGTAACGTTTATCGCGGCTTATAATAAAAAAACAGTCTGCCGCGCTAAAATACAACGCCGTGCAGCAACGTTCGCGGCATTTCCTCGTGCCACACCGCGCGGAGCGGTCGAGATGGTTTCGGAATCAACAACAAAATAATGCGCACCAGCTCCGGTGGAATGTCTTTCCGGTACAAGCACGCACCGGCGGCAATGGCCGTGGCTCGCTCCGCCAATGTCAAGACGGGCAGCAGCGACCGCGATACAAACGCGGCCAGATGCAGCTCAACTGGCCCGAGCGGGCCACGCTCACGAACCCAGATGTTTGTTAACACGGGCGACAACGGGGTCCCGCCGACAACAACGCCCCGCCGAAGCAGCATGAAGCAGACGTTGGACGCAAGACGGTCGAGGTCAGCCAACCGAGCGAGCACCTGCCCCACCGTGCCGGCACCAATCAAGTACCGAGCATTGTTGCGAAACAGGACGCTGGTCGTCACATATTCTGCAGCGGAACCATGACCATACCCGGCACACACCACCAACGAGAGCGCAGTTGCCACAAACGGGGATGACTCGCGTGTCGCAAGTTCCGTCATTGCGGTGCCAACGCGTATTCCCGCGGTTACACCCGAGGCACCCTCCCGGTACCGTACGTCCGATGGCCCTGGTGGCAGCAAGCACAACGCAAAGATAAGCCAGTCTATTCGTCGGTGCATCAACGAACAGTATGCAATCTGCAGCACGCCACCCCAATCGCGCAACGTAACGCCGCCCACCGCCATCGTCAGCGGGACCAGCCCCCACGCAACCGTCATCGCGTTCTCGTGCGCCTCGGTCCCAAGCATGTAACTTGTCGCGGTCGCCGCACTGTAGCTGCCCGGATACTCGCGATGGTAGATTGCAATCATCTCGACCGCAACCGCCGCACTCTCCGGCCCACCCGCCTGCGCCATGGTCTCGACGCCGTGGTAGTACCGGCCGTGCTGCGCTCTGCCAACCCGCCGCAGACCAATCGAATACGTCCACGCGCGTGCCATCTGCATGCTGCACGCGGGCGGGGCACGGTGCTGTATCGCAGCAACTTGTGCGACCGCGGCGGCCGCCATTGTGGCGCGCAGCGCGTGCACGGCCGCCGCATCCGGTGGCGCCTTTGCTCCAGTAAGCGTTAAGTCATACGCTGGCAGCACAGGCACGTGCGTGGTCCGCCACCCCATACGCCGCAACCGCGCGACCCCCACCGGATTGCCCACCGCAACCGCGTCGCGCCGAACGCCATGCTCCCGCAATTGTCGCGACGCTTCGGTAGTCAGCTCGTGCATGCGCACGCGAGATGCATCACAGGCGTGCGCGGCAGCAAACACATTCGAGAGCAACCCCCACCCCTGTTTCATGCGACCAACGGTTACAGCAAAAATAGGAGCCGACTGCGCCTCTACCGCGACAGCAGCAAGTTCATCGTTTGCACACACTAAATTAAACTCGTACATGTGTTCAAGGTCTATTGGAGACAGTCTGCCGCGTCGAATGGCTGTGGCCACAATAGCACGCCGCGTGCGCGCGTCTGCCTTCATAAACGCGCCAAGCGTGTCGTCGAGATCGTTCATCGCACGCGTAAGTTGTGCAAACATGCTGCGATGTCTAGGTGTGCACAACCGAACAACGTGTACTGGAATGATGATTATCGTTTATTTTTTTAATTTACATCACGAATATAAGTATTGCACACACTATGCGTCCGCACCAGGTGTGGTGTTGTTCGATGCGGGGGGCACCGTCATGTCCAAGGCGACCGGGGGCGCGCTGGTCTCAGTGACCACAGGCACAGAGTCGCCGCTGCCCGACGCGTCGAATGGATCCGCAATCGGGGTATCAGACACCGGATGCAATTGTGGTGGAGCGCGAACATCATGTGTAGTGTGGTTTCCACCATGATCGGCAGACCCCGACGCTACAATGACCGCAAACAATCCAAGCGCAAAAAGTCTCATAGTGGCCGTAACCGCAGCTGCATTCGCCTGCTATATATGCTCACCGTCGCAACGGCCCTACCATAAGGTTCATGATCTGTATCAGCATCGGTCGCAATCTGCCCTGCACCACCACAGGCACACGTCCTCGCGCACTTAGGGCCCTACCCAACGGTCGAACAACGCACCCGTGCATCCCGTTGTATTTTCGGCCGGCGGGGGTTTCAAGCAGTACCACCATAACCGCGTCACCGACTGTCGGACACCTGATGCAATTTGCATCCTGCATAATTTGGAGGGCCTTTTTAGCCGCGTCGTGGTTTTGCAGGGCCGCCAGCTGAAACAACAAGGCTGCACTCCGAAATCCCGTAACGGTGTCCCGAGCGACGGCATCGCCCTTCAGATACATAGCACCTAGATTGTACTGTGCGCTGCGCTCGCCCTGTCCGGCTGCTCGTCCGTACCACCGCTGCGCCAAGACCATGCTCTTCGGCACCCCGTCCCCCGCGTAGTACTTAGTGGCAAAGTTCGTCTGTGCAAGCGCGTACCCCTTTGCAGCAGCAGCCCCGTACCACGTAACGGCGGTTTCAATATTGGCCGCAACTCCATCCCCGTGCTCGTACCGAATCCCAATGCTGTTTTCAGCCACGGCCGTGTACCGACCCAGTGGTCGATGTGTGACTAGGTTCATCAGGCGCGCAAACTTAACCTCGGGTGTCGCTACCAGCGATGCCCGGCATACCGGGCATGTTGTCACCTTTACCGCAAGCACAGGTGCACACCCGCCGCAGAACAACTGCCCGCACGCCGCGCACATGGCACACCGTTTGTTGTTCACGGCATCAGAGTCGTTGTTTACCAGGCACACCGGGCACTGTTGCGACATTGAAATATGAACCAACCTCAATTAAATTATCAATATTTGCATCTTTCTAAATACAAACCAGGTTTGATTTTGTGTGCGCGCATTTTACAACCGTACCTTAATTGATTAAAGTTCTTTTTTTTTGTCCAGTTCCGCTTGCCTCGCTGTTTTTACAATATCGGCTATGAGTGCTGCAAAGAGCGCCAACAGCATTACTCCCGTTGCAATATTTAATTCCACCAGCGTTACCACACCGCATACAAATACGAGCAACGTACGAATTATTACCGAAGCAAATCGAATTTCTGGAGTAATTCTCGAACTTCGTATAAACCTGGGCGTGTTGCACTCAAGTGCGACTGTGGCAAGCATAAAGTACAGCAACGTTAAAAGAATGGCGACCCATTCGTGTTCCGTGGGTTTTTCGGCCGCTATGACGCACACCGTGTAAAGTTCAATCAAAATAACGTAAATCCGGTCAGAACGACAGGCGTTAAACAGCCCCGAGTATACTCCAACCGCACCAGGGAGATATCGCCATCCGGACATGGTCTCTGTGCGATTGCGCACGTGTCCATATATACAAGACGCCGATGTGCGTCGTTTATACGCAGACGCCGACCTCTTAACTCACTACCCCAGTTTCAACCGGCACATCGTTGTTGACTCAGTTCCATTGTCACTTCATGGAGCCCGCCGCGAATGGATCAAGCGTAGCCCGTGTGTCCGTCGTGTCTGCGGCACACGCATTGCGACTAAACGCGCTCCACGCGCAAACCGTTCGACGCGCCGAAGTCGTGGCGGCACGAGCCAGTAACCAAACACCCGTTGCAGGTTCCGCACAACACTCTACGGCCGCGACCGCCACCGCCACCGCCACCGCATCTTCGGACAACACTGGCGGTTTTTTTCTTTAACCAACAGTTCGCCAAATGGACGAATGTCTTGCGTGGATGCGCCAGTCCCCCGACCCAAAGGTAACAAAGCAAACACGCATCATCGAACGATTGACGTCGGAAATTAAATTGCGCCATGAAGATGTCACACACTCTCGCCTTGCCGTTGAAATTGCGTCCGACGCAGTAAAAACTGCATACCGCACCTACGGCAGAACCTCGACGCAGGTCACGCTTGCAGCAACACGGTTGGCTCGCGAACGCGTCCGCGAGATGGCGTGCGGGCAGGTCCTGAAGCAGCTAGAAGATGCTCACCACATGATGACGCTGAAGGAAATGACAACAAGTGCGCTGGGCACCTTGAAAATGACGGGTGTCGGGGGTCAGAATTTGGATGGATTGCTTGATGTAACAGACAACGAGCTGGCCATGGTCGACGAGGCTCGGCACCAGATTGACGAGATTGCAAAATGTTTCTCGACGGATACACACTGCCAAGACGTCGACGATGTACTAGCATCGCTTGGCATAGACACCGCGTCCGACGGCAGCGGTGCTACCGCATCAGCATCAATTCCACAAAACACGAAATACCCCATAACAAAGCTGCCAGAAACCGAAGCAGCCCCCATTTCGCCCGTTCCTCATTTTTTGACACCACGTCCGGAAACGTCGCAATCCAAAATCCTCCCGCTGCTACAAATTCCATTATAAGCGGTCCCCGCATGTTGGGTTTGTATTACAATGAAAGACAAAGTGCAAGAGGTCGACTGGGACTTGGGGATGCGAGTGGTTGCGGGGGTGCTAAGTGTGGGATGCCTGTTCTTTCCGACCGGCGTCGTAACCGACCGTCTGGAGATGAACTTTCACGCAGACCACGTCACAACGCGCCGGATGCACCTTTTTGACGACGCGTCGTTCGAGCTGTTTGCCCGCCACCCGAACTGGCATATGAACATGAATATTTTGTCCGGGCTTATAGCAGCTGGTTGTCTGACAAACGTGTACTTGTTAACAGCGCCATGTATGCAAGTGGCAGCACACGCACGCGGCACGCCGCGCGACGAATCCATCCACGTCTATCCTACTCTAACGTTTGCGATAATCTCCATGGTTTGCACCTCGGTAATTGCATTGTGCGTTGGACTGTTTGTGCATTCGCTGCACATTGATGGTGGCAAGAACGCGGTTGACACGCGTATCGCGTCGGGCGCCATATTTGGTCTGATGGGTGCACTTTTTACAACGCTTCCAACTCTTGCACTTGAACTGCGGTCTACGTGCTTCACTGAGAAGGCTGAACCATCCGACATGGTAATGGGGACAATGGGGACACCCGTGCAGTGGAACCCCGGAGAGTGGGACCGCGGGGAGTGGGACCCCGGAATGATGGAAGAAACTTATTTTTAAATCAGAATAAACTGGATGTTAAAACGGTGTAACGGTAATATTGTAATCTGGCGACGGTGCATTGTCGACTGCTCGGCACTGCACGTTGCCAAAATTCGCTATGTGTATAACATCCACGTTACCGCATACATTCAATGCAACGATTGAAGTTTGTATCTTGGTGCTGCCATTGTACACCACAACATGCGGCGTCGGTATCTCGCATTTTTCTCTGACAAACGTTTGAAACTGGTCCAAAAAGGGTTCATGCAGTCGATCGAACGTTTGAATTGTGTTATTGTCGTACACGCCAACGTGCCAACTCTTAGGTTTCACGACTACAAAAACCACCTTTTCAGTCGCGAATGGTTCTTTACTGGCGTCAATCAACTCTTGTGCTTCTTCGAGTGGATCTTGTACTTTGTTATTTGGTTCCTGTGCACGGACGGGGTATTCTGCACCTCCCGTAGACGTGCAACCTTTGCAAAGGTCGACAGACAGTCTGTCCACCATTGGTGTTCGTCATTGTACCACGACGGTTGCAAGCATATATGGTCGGGCCACTGAACCGACCACAACATGATGTTGGCTGCACCGACGTACGCCCCGGCGCAGTGTTGCACAGCAAACCAACCATCGGCGACCGCAATTACAGTGCAAGACGAGATCTGGCTAAGCGAGTGGTTGCCATTTTTGTTTGCGGGTAAACACAATGTGGCGTTGCTTGGCGTGCATTCAGCCTGCACGTCGCGCGATTGGTATTTTTCTCGCCTTGCGTACAATGTAGCACTGGCACATCTAGTGTTCGTGACCACCAGGGACATAACGCCGTACGAAAGCACTGCAATGCGTCGCGTCTTAACCGACTACGTTGCTGCAACTGCGCAATAAACGTACATTTAACAATACGGTCACAACGTGTCGCAATATTTCCCGAGTACCCCGGCCGCCCGGTATGCATTCCATGACTTCACCGCCCTTGCGACCATGCCAATAATCCGGTCCTGCGCCGCACACGTGTAAAGCGCACTCGCAAGACGAAATTGCAGCCCAGTCAAAACGGTGCTCACAGCAACAATAATACATGCTAATGCAAACTCGCAATGGTCCCAGCACGCTAATTTTAAGAGTGCCATTACATACTCGGTCTGACACGATTTATGGTATTTAGCATTACAAAGATACGACCGCCAATGCACGGTCAGGAAGTGCAGATCAGTGTTCATTGTACTCAATGAGCCCCTGCAACCACCACTAGCCCCACACTATTTCCCAGAATCACTTGGATGCACCGCACACCGCAAATTGCTTGTACGCCGTCATAATTGGCATAAGGTCGTCGACGGTGCCGGTAAATGACACTGTCACCGGCCCGCTCGACGATGCAGGCGCTGCAGCAACAGCCTTTGCCTTTTTGGACGCCGACTCGGATCCAACCGGGCGCGGCCTCTTGACAACGGACGCCCCGCCGGCAGGCGCTCCGCCTCCGCCTCCACCACCACCACCACCACCAGCAGCGGCAGCTGCAGCTGCACCGCCACCCCCTCGCCGCTGCTTTGCCTTGATGTTTCTGTTCTTGGCATCGAACAGCTGCGCGGGACAAGACACACCGCACGCAGCAATGCAATCTGCAACGTCGGCATCTGTCGGTCCGTCGTGAGAAAAGTTTCGCGCCAACAGCAACCGCATCAGCTTGCGCGACTCTGTGACCGTCACCGGCATACGCTTGCCGTTGACATCCGTCGTGAGCCAATACACCGACGTCGATGTCGCGGGGGCATCGTTGATCGCAACCGCAATAACACCATCCGCCCGGACGCCGGACGCAAACGGAACCTCAACCCCCTTGTACACCTGCTTGCCAACCCGGAATGATACGACCGGCTGCGCGTCACCAGACAAGGCTTCTTCGGACGGTATGGGTATGTCGGCGTCCTTTGCCGCGGCTCCATCGACACCCACGACCTGCACCGGATACACCGTGCCAAATATACGCTGGCACGCGGCAATGTCGGCGGCGGATGGCGCGTCTGTTTTAGCTGTCTTGCCGACAATGTCGCTCAACAACTTCCGACACTCCCCCCGGGATACCGCCGTGACCGCCTCATCGGCAATGCGACACCACACCGCCTGAACCGGCGCGCTTCCATCTGCGCCGGTGACCACGAGCGGCACTACATCAGTCGGCACCGCAGACGCAGTCTTTGCAACCGTGCCACTCCACGTCGTACCTTTGTATTCCACCTGCACCGTCGCGCCGGGTTCTGGGCCCACACTTTCAGATTCGGATGTCGTGCTGGACCAATCCGACTCGGAGTCCGACTCGACCGCTGCGTTTTTGTGGGCTGACTTGTTGGTGGCTGACTTGTTGGTGGCTGAACTCATGGTGTATGAAATGTGCCGGTAAAGCGCTGCTTGACGTTTCAAACGCAAATGGAAAGTCACTCTTCGCAGTCGCGCGCAATTGTGCGGTTGTATCGATTCACCTATATCAGGAACACAGGTCGTGCAACTACTTTACCCATATTTTCAAGGGTGGACGATGGCGAGCGGGGGCGAGGTTGGTCCGTATTTTTTTCCGGCACCCCCCCCCAATGCGATTGAATTGCGCGCCAAGCGTGTGTTGGTGGTGGCGTGCCACCACAGCTTGTGGGTTGGCAACACGTTCAATGAATATCGCGACAGCGTGGATGCGAAGCGGGCGCATGCCCTGCTCATGTTTGTGGTCGAAGCGACGCTGAAGAGCAAGAATGTTGGTATGTTCGAAACCGTGTACGACGACGTCTACAACGCGATTGGGATGCAGCGGGTTGCGTTTGTCCGGTTTTGGGTTATTTTGACGTCGGACGAGCGCACGGATGCATTTAATGCGCAGTGCTTGTCCATGCTGGCCGCGGAGTCTGATGACGGCAAGGTCAAGGGGTCGACCAAGCGTAAGCGGATGGAAGAGCCGGCCCCGATGGGCGCGCACCTGATAGCGTGCCCGGGTGATATGGCAAAGGCGTTGGTGCAACAACGCATGTCGCACGTCGATGAGCCTACGTCGGTGACATTTGATCATGCCGGTGCTATCACTGACATTGGCGCGGCGTTTGATGTTGCGGACGATGAGGGCGAGGACGCGAATGGAGCCGGAGCCAGAGCGGACGTCGCAGACCGGGGCGACCCATCGACGTCGCTGGTTGCGCGTCTGGCTGCCGCGTCGTACTTTGACCACAGTGTTACGTCGCTTGCCCTCGAGTCGAACCGAGTGTCGGCTGCAGATCGCCGTGCCTCTACGTACATGACGGTCGGTACCGACGGCATGACAACGTTTCATGTCATTGCCGATGATCGGCTCAGTCGGATGCGTTTGATCGACGCTCGGGTAACGTCGAAGGGTGCGTGGCTCGATTCGGCACAGCAACTGCTTCAGTTCAAGTTGCCACAGTTTGTGCCGTCGCACCACGAGTTGTTGCAGTGGGTATTGTCGCAGGCAAGCGTGGTTGGCATCACAATGTCAGAGCTGGAGACCATGGAGCCGGGTGAACTTCGGGAGCATGTCAACGAATTGATGCTGTGTCCAGCGACCTATGCTCCCATTCCCGAGATTGCCGCGGGTGTGTCTAGTGGGGCATCCTCGTGGAGCGAGTGTCGGTATGAAGAGGTGTACCCGTCAAATGCAGGGTGGATGTCCGAGTGCCGGCGCGACATGGCGACAATTCGGCGCTCGATTGCGTCGGGGGCGTTGCCGGCCAGCGAGCAGCGGTACAACGACGAGCATGTCATCAATGAGTTGAACATGTTTACGTCTGGACCGTTAAACGGCTGGCCAGATGCCTATGCTCGGGTTCGTGGGGCGGTGCAGAAGGACATTTTAAAGTTTAACGAGATGGCGGCGGGTGCGTCGGCGTTTGGCCGCGACACCAGTGTGATGACGATGTTTATTGGCGACGCGTGCCCCGACGACATGACGCTGCAGACGTTTTGCATGGTCCAGTTTGTCGAACTTATGCGGTGCGAGTTTGGGCTCGACCGCCCGCAGAGCCACATGAACGCGGTCATTTATCCGTGGGCATTTGTGCTGCTAGTGCCCGCGTTCGGGTATCCTGGATCCATCCAGGCCCGGGGGCCGCCTGGGTCAGGAAAGGGCGAAGCCAAGAAGCGGCTGCAGCCGTGTGTCAGTCACGAGCTGTGGTTTAGTGTTGATTCGTTCAGCGATCAGTCGACAACCTATGGAATAAAGGGGGGTGATCAGTGCTTTTGGGACATGGACGAGAACACAAGCCAGGGGAAGCAGGCTGGCAGTACGTTGACGCAACAAACGACGGACAGCAACGGCATTTCGAAGCGTGCCCGGGCAAACGCCGACACGGGCGTTACTGATTGCGTTGCGCACGCTGTGCGGCACGTTAGCCTTGGGTCGTACAACGTTCCGCTGAACGAAGCGATGAACGACCGCTCGGTTGACATTGACCTGCCTCGGTCGATGGGCGAGGTTCGTACCAACATGACGCCGTGCGCACCGTACATTGCGGCGGTGTACCGCATCTTGACCGGGTTGTCTACCTGGGTGTGGCTGTACAACATGGCGGGGATGTTCACGTTTGAAGAAACGGTGATGGACATGTTTTACGGACTTAACACCGTTATTCTCCCAGAGAGCAAGTTGGCGACGCACGCGCGGACGAAGGAGGCTGTGCGCATTCTTGCCATGGGCATTACGGTGTTCGAGATAGTGTCCATGTACTACCGTCGGACACGCAAGCCACTTTCAGAAGACGGGTCGTACGCGTTTTTGACGTTTGTCCGCGACAACGCCGTGCTGTCGCCAACTGCGGTATGGCAGAGTTACCTTTTGATTACAACAGGTCAAGACCCGCGGCGGGATCCCAAGGTCCTCAGCATCTTCAAAGACAATTTGCGCAGGAGGTCTGGCGGGACGTACGAGACGAGCGAAGACGATTTGTACTACGTGACTACGTTTGTGAAGCCGTCGGCCGATGTTGAGCCAAAGGCGTTTATTCGCGCCGCGAATGCGTGCGGGCTTGGCCAGGCGATTGCGACCGAGGGTTTGTCGCACTTGTTGCAAATAAAGGACGCCGCAACGGGTCATCCCATTCTGCGGCTGCACACCGAAACGGCCGGATCGGCGCGTCAACGGTACCACGTGCTCATTACCGCTGTCACTACGCTGGCGGTGCTTACCGACGCCGAAACGGCTATTTTGGAGTGCCTATCGAAGGCGATTGCGGACAAGATCGCGTTTATCTCCGCGGACGAGACGCAGTATGTGTTTAAGGAAAACGTGCGCAGCTCGATCTTGACCCCAAAAGGGTCCGATCCCATGCTGAAATTTGGACGGAGAGACATCATGGCGGCGGACGACTTGCTGCAACGTGTCCCAGATCTTGGATACGAATCTGCGAGCGGCCTTTTGAAGGATGTAGCGGTGGCACACCCCACTCAACTGGCGACGTCCCAACTGGCGGAGCAGGGCGGTCCACTGGACCCCGACAGTGTTGGCGTGTACTACGGTGTCATGCCGTACGGGCAGGTGATTGCAGTTGATATTGAGGGAATCCGACTGTACGAAGCAATGCGAGACGGTACCACGAGGGCGGACACCGATGCAGAGGCCAGCGTTCATCGGCTAGGGTCGCTTTTCTTTAAGGCGTGCGGTGCAAAGGCGGGAGAGCGAGTCTTTGCGGGCGTTGGCGGTGCCGACGACGTTCACGCGTTGTACACCCTCCCCGTCAGTGAAGGGGCCGGCGACTCTGTGATCATTCACAACCCGCGGTATACGCAACGGGCAAACCGGCTCACCAAGAGTGTCGCCGATCCGGACGAGTCGGTTCTGTTTCCGCGCGATCACAAAACGGTGCGCATCCACGAAGGCCTGCAGCTGTGCCGGAAAATTAATGCATACAACGGTCAGTTGTACGGGAGTTCCGCGTCCACCGCCTACAATTATCCATAAATCGATGCCGTCACTGTTTATTGCACGAAAAGCACGTGTGAAAATAATTAATGGTTCTAATGTATTTTCCGCACTCTGCACAAGCCCCATCCGGAAACCCATCATCATTTGGCGACCAACAAATGCCATTTTTGTTCCTGTAGTTGCACCGAAAACATCTCGTGGAATGTGGAAATTTTGGACTGACAATAAAAGGAGAAAGGCATTGAATACACTTCCTTGTGCATTCGGGATGCGCCACATCCATCCACTTGCCGCTAGGTGCAGGCAACATAGTGTGCATAGTGCTTTTAGTTACCCATTTGCTGCACACTGTGCACTTTGCCATGAGCGCTCGCTTGCACGCGCACCATTTACCCGGTCGTGTTGGCTCGTAGCACGAAGTGCAAAAAGGCATCCGCTCTTGAATACACTTTTCGCTGCAGTACCAACCCGGCTGCTCTAATTCGGTAACATCGGCACCACTGTCTTCCGCTTTGTGGATTATGTCAAGCTGAAGATTAATCGATACCACTTTTTTTGTCCGCGCGTCGCACACCACACACGGTGCAAACAACTCTCGCCTCAATCGTGCAGCTAGCGACTTTGCACGAACAAGAAGCAACCAACGCCGAGCCACGGTTTCGGTGGCCACTGCAACGGCATTGATTGCATCATCCACCACCATTGCTTCGACAAGGCGTCTGACTCGGAAAGTGCAAAGTGCTGCCCTAAAGTAGGTAGCGTACCGCTCATACATGGTATCCCGTCGATGCCAGATTGCAGTACGAAGGCATCGGGTGCACCGACGAGGCGAAACACATTCGAATCGTTTTGGGAAGCCCCCCTCGACAAGATCGACGGCTTTAATTTCCATCACAGGGCAAGTCCACCCAGCCGTCGCTTCTAAGGCAGCGCGTTTTTGCTCTGATGTTGCATGAGTATGAAAAACTTCAACAAATCCCGAAATGCGACCGCGTGAATGCAGAGCTGCATCCACCCTATAACTGTGGGCACGCATCTCTAATTCTGCCTCGGTGTCCACAGAACCGCGAAACACAGTAAAGGCGACCGAACAAGCAATACAATTTGTCCACACAACAAAGGTAGGATCGTTTACAATCGATTTTATCCACTCCTTGGTGGTGCGGTGCATTGCCGATTCGCCACCGCCCCCGCAACCGCCACCGCCGTGGCGGGGCACCAGGTGCGTAAAATGGGGTGCCAGCTTGGGTCCGCGGTGCACAATCACATCGGCCTCGCATTCGAGGCACGCGTGTTTTCGCTTTTTGACCGCACGCGGAGCAAAGATAATCTGATTAGATGTGCGGTCGCGGGCACAGGGGGTCTTCACCATGGTTGACGTGGTACGTGTGTGCGAACACGTTTTACTGCTTCACTCAATGTATTCAGTTATAAAACGTGAGAGTAAGAAGGCGTGCAAAGACGAGAATAGTTTATTCATATGTTTTTACCAATGTTACAGCAGGCACCCCCTCAAAGGCGCCGTCTACAATGCGCACGTCCCGGTGAGCCAACACATACTTTAAGGCCGCACACTTGTAAAAAGCGTGCCGCTTGAGCGTCTTTGCGCTTCCGACAATGCATGTCGCCAGCGCCGTGCACTCTTGAAAAGTGTCCTCCGGAATCTCGTTCAATTCGCCCGACTCGACAACGGTAGCCAGCTGCTTGCAGTTTGAAAAGACCCCCGGCCCCAAAACAACACCCCGTGGCAGCAGCACGTCCGTAATCCCGGAACATGCAAATGCGTACATCTTAATTGTTTTGCACACCGCGGGCATGTGCGCCTGTTTCAGCCACCGACAATTCACAAACGCCTTGGCGCCAATTGACTCCGTGTAGCGGTGCAGCCGCACGTCGTCCAGCACCGAGCAATCTTCGCACAGGCTGTCGGGAATGGCTGAAATCGAGCAACAATCCCACACCAGCGACCGTAAGCTCGGCGACCCCGCAAACGCCGAGTTGGCTACAGATGTCACGTTGCTGTGTATTTTGATCAACCGAACCACCGTAGACGTGAGCACATTAGCGCGAATCTCGTCAATGCACGCTGGAATCGTAACATCAACATTGGTGTTGCCTGGAAGAAAGATGCCTGTTCCAGAAGCTGGTGCAGCGGCGCATGTAATGATTTGTGTTAGTGCCATCCGTCCGCTCGGTTTGGACTCGGTCTGCAGATAGACCCCCATTCACGATCTCCCTACGGTCGGTATATTGTGCAGTGAACTTAATTTCAGCAAAAGTCTGAACACACTTTTTGTAAACCTGGTTTGAAATGAAAACGAGTTTGTATTATTAGAACTACAGTCCGTCCGACACAACCCCCGATCCACCCTTGCGCAGTACAGTCTCAAGTTTGGCTCGCAGCTCCTCCGGATTCAACTGCGGGAGCAGGGTGAAGCAGGTGCGTGCGGGTACTCGTTTGTCTTCGCATGCGCGGATGTACGTCTTAAACTGAGCCGAGTGCGTGCAGTGTGTGTACGGTACAGTGCTTGATACGTTGTCGACCACCTTCCGCGCCTGCGTTGGCTTAAGGCCAAAGTGTGCCAGTGCGGCGGCAACGGAATCAAAGTGCGCGCTGCAGTGGTCGCAGCCAAGGTCTCCGTCTGTACCCAGTTGTACGCGGCCCACAGCGCCCATAACCACGACGGCACCGACCTTTGGATGGCGCGCGCATCGATGGAGAGCAGAGCTGAGGCACGTGGATTTGAGCTCCCGGATGTGGCACACCGTATGCTTGTCCCAACTGACGCGAACGGGCGGGCGAAATCGGGTGCTGCTACCGTACTGGTCCCGCACCTCCAGCGTAGTCTGTCTTTGCCGCGGCACGGCGGACACCAACACAGAGGTCTCAGCACTGGGGGACACGACGTAGTGCGTGGTGGCGAACGCGTGCCCCCCACTCAAGACGTGCCACGCGCCGCGACTCTTGCCAGGGTGCGGAAAAGCATCCCCTCTTCCAGCGCTCCGCGTCGCGACCGCACGGTTGTTGACCACGAACGAGGCCGGCCGCAGCACGTGCAACGCCGGCGTGGCGACACGCTCGGGACTAAACGACATCGTTCCAGAACAAAGATTCGAGCACTGTCAATCTTCCGAAAGCCAACGACGTTGCCGATTATTCACGCGCGTGCGTTTGCACCGATGCGCGCCATTTTTCCGTGCGGTTCTGCCCCCGGCACGCGTGCGGTTGTGCCGCCCACTCCAACGAAAATATCACGAGGCGCAACACTGCGTGTTAGTAGCCCGGTGGACGAAGTGCTGGTGGCAGCGCTTCAGATCTTTATCCGCGATCGGTTTGTGTCCCCGATCGTTCAAGCGCGCGACGCGGCAAGACGCACGTTGCCCGACAAATGGGCATCCGACGATACGCGCGCGAGTCTGGCCGTTGACGCGTGGGCGCGTACTGGGCGTGTGTGTGCCGTCCGACCCGCGTTCAAGCCGACAATGCACAATCTTATATGCGAGGCCGACGTTTACCGTGCCATGCCACTGCTTGTGCACCACATTCCCGCGTGCGCTCGCGGTCGGCTGTACACTTTTATGCTGGGCTCAGCGAGTAAACAACGGAAAAGAACTTGACGCAGTACCCGCGCTTGCGCGACGTGGCCGAGTACGTCTCGTTGTCGTTGCTGGTGTAGACGAATGCACCAAACGTGGGCTCATTCAGTGCGATGCTGCGGCCCAGCTGCTCGTCCGACGTGGGACCGCACTCGCGGTGGATGAGTGGGAAGTTCAACTTGCAGTCGGATAAGTATTGTTGCACGGACAGTTTTGCAGCTTCGTGTGTGTCGCGTTGTGCGACGAACACTTGCTGTTGGTTGGAGGTTGTGCGGTGTGCCATGGTGCGTTGGGTTGTTTTGGTTTCAGTAAAAATATGCGGCTCTATATACACGTTTGCTGGGCCACCCCCCGATGTACCGTAAATATGATTGTGGCGATTCTCTCGTATTTGTGTTGCAACTGCGGTGTGCGCATACGGAGATGCACGAATTATGTCCGGAACAAGCATACCGTCACGTGCAACATGGACAAATGTTCTTGGACATCCTCGTACTCGTGATGACCAGCGCATACTACCATACAGTCGTTGCGCAGCACTAATTACAGTTGTGCTGGGGTCTATTGTCGCCATTGTGACCATTGCGGTGTCCGACCAATTGTGGGCATCTGGAAGTGTCGGTATATTTGTGGCAGTGCAAACAGTTTTGTTTGTTACCGGACACCTATTTTCGTCTGCGTGTTTTTTGGGTGTGGCATACTTTGCACTTGTCTTTGATCGGTGGGAACTGACGTTTAGTGCCGCCGTGATAGCGTTGACAATTGCGATTGGAATAATCGGCGTAGGTTCGGCGTCGTCTCACAGGCACAATGAGTGACAACAATCGATACCGTGCGATAAACTGCAGCACGGTGCTGGTTGGAGTAAACATGATTTGCATCGTTGGCCTAATCGTCGCGACTGCATGTGAATCTGACGACACCTTGCATTCAGTCGGCATTGTGGCCGGCATTGTGGTCGGAGTCGTGGTGGTGTGTACCCCGTGCGTGCTGTGCATTTTAATAATCACCCGGTCGTGCTGCAGCTGTTTCGGCGACACGGCGCAATCGGCTGCGGTGATCGTACTGTCCGGCGCTGTCGCAAGTTATGCGTGGTACACGCATCACAGAAACGTTGCTGGAGTTTGCACCGCAACGTGCGGATTACCTTGTGAGACGTTGCATGCCGTTGTGATTATTGCGGGGGTTGTGGCAACAGCTGCGGGAATCATAATTGCGGGGATACTCGCATCGAAGTATATGTGAGGTGTCACCACCTAGAAAAACCAAGAATGACCGAACAGTGGCTGGAGTCGCAGAACGCATGCTATGCCGCAATAGTAAACGACAACAATTACAAATATGTGCACAATGACGGGGGGGGTGCCCCGGGTTTGACTAAAATTGAAGAGAGGCCCCCCGCCGGCCCAAAACGAGCGAAAAATATTACCCCCACGTCGTGCATCGTGGTCCACGACCCAACTGGTGGCCCGCAGCGGGTTGTCGGCATTGCGGTTGACCCCATCCAGTACCCGTGCGACTCGTTTTCGGTGCAAGTTAGTGGTGTTGTCGACGTCCAGTTCAGAGACAAAGCTCACCGAATAACCCAGGCAAAGATGGTGGGCATGGACCTCGACGCGGACGACATAGTCAAAACACGAGCGCGAGTTTTGTTGACACCGTTTAGAATTGCTGCAAGCTTTTAATAATAAAGAATTGTACGAGAGGCGTATTTAATCCGTCCGCGCTCGCTTCGCAGCGCTTCCTCCCTCGGCCAACTCCATGATGGCGTCAACGTCCACGGTGGCCGGCCGCGGTGCGGTTGTGTCCGCATCGGCGCACACGTCAACAACGCTGTTGCCGCGACCAGACGCGTCGGCCAACTGCGAAACAACAATCTTGAGTATACCAAACTTCAGCGACACCACCTTATTTTGCGTGTTGGAATAAAGTTTTGCCCACAGCTCCGCGTACACAACTGACCCCACCAACCGGGCTGCTACATCCTCGTACTCCTCTGGCGTCACCAACTTGTTGCGGTAGTAGATCGGAATTGGGGCGAACCGACTCTTGTGCGACAGCGACTCTCGAATCTCTGCCAGCTTGTCAGCCGTACCAAGCAAACTGTCGTACGGCGTGTCAGTGTCTGCATCTGCGCGCTGAAACAATTTCTTGCGAAATTGGAATGGGCCACTCCGTACGCCCGCATCGGTTGCGGTTCGCTTTCCAATGTGTGCCATGTGCGGACTGCCGTGCCCGCTCAACATCTCCGCAAACCAGTCTTCAAACTGTGTCTTGCTGAGCTTGGCTGCCTTTTTGGCGATGGCGGCACTGAGCGCGTCTTTTGGAATACACGTCCCTTCGGTGCGGACGGTCGAGGCGAACTCCTTGATCAAGCCGGCGTCAATCGACTGCATCGACGCCTCCCACGCCGCCTCGTCTCCGACAGGCCCCAGAAAGATGGCCGCATTTGGTTCCATCGAATTGCCAGACGGAAAGCTGCTGCCGACCCGCCGCGGTGACACACTGTACGCGCTCGTGACCCTTGAAAGGGGCGTGTTAAACGTAAGCATTGGACCGTCGTTTCGATCGACCAAGGACGGTCGCAATGCACCCTTTGCGTTCAACAGCTGCAGCACGAGCGACTTTTGGCCGGTCGGACTAGTGTGCGCACGCACGACAAGCTTGTCTGTGCTGCCAGGAAGGGCCATGTCAACTTGGTCACCCGCAGCGGCAATGCGGTCGTTCATGGCAGCAATGTCGGCATTGGACTGTGGCATATTTGCAGGGTATAAATGTGAAACAAGAATAGAAAGGAATTGTGTATATTCAGTGTGTGAATATATTTGCGTGACCAGCCGCGCACATGCGTCAGTTGACGTACGCTTTTAATTGCACTGGCAAACCAATGTCAATTGCAACAGCCATCCTATCAATAACGCTGCTGACGACAGAACCGCTGCCATGTCCGCCTCACAACGCGACGCTGGCCGAAGTCGCGGCCGCGGTCAACGTGTCGTGCACCAGCAACTGTACGTACCTATCGGTTGCTGACGGAGCACGTGTACTGGACGCACATCGTTTTACAACGTTTGGGAACATGCATGTGCCGTACCCTGTGACCTTTATGTTTGCGGATGTCATGTTGATGCTGGGCGCCTCAGCGGTACTGGCGTGCTTTTTAATATTTACCGATGGGCAGCTGTTCGAGGATTTAAACGCCGCGCACTCAACAGACGCATAATTCCAAACAAACAAATAATTTTGCGTGTACGCAAAACCAATAAAGTATACCAGTGAGAGAGGTGCATCACATATGTATATTTATATATGTAAATACAGTATAGTAGTATTACATGTATATATACGTACCTGCAAGCCGGTGCCTACTAAGGAATGCGAAGGTTGCGCGAAACGCAAAAAAAAAAGGCCGCGTTGCAGACGTGCTGATTGATTCGAACGCTGCTCGAAACCGGAGCCAACACCAGAACGGTTTCACTGTTGATCCCTCGTTCCTGGTTACCACCCACGGTTTGGGGCGGCGTTCGATGGAGGCGTTACTTGCGGAGTCAACCGAGTATGTTGCAAACCAATTGCGGCATCATTCAGAATCGGTGATTCAAGCTGGGCTTACAATTGAATTGCAGGGCCGCGGTGCCACTGTGCAGACTGAGGTGCCGGTGCCTGTTGCATTCCAACTCTCGTGGTCAGGTGCTACCGTGACCGTCGGCCACGTCCGCTTAGACTGTGTTGTTACGTACGCGGGGCAAACCGCAGCGATCGAGGTAAAACGACTGTCGGCGCGCAGTTCTGACAGCCAGCTGCAGAAGTATATTACTAGCATAGATCCGTCCTGGGGATTAGCCCTCGTGTCGCCAAATGGAGTACATTGGGTTCGACCTCCGGCCGTGGATGTGCAGCCGTAGCCACCCGGGACTGTTTGCCCGCGAGTTGCACTTGAACACGATGGTTGTCGAGACGTGCAACATTGCGGCGGTGGCCGGGCAGCCGTTTGCCCCTGACGTGCTGTACACTGATCGCGAAGCGGTGTACAGCACGCGCGGTATCCCGTTTGACGTACTGTTCCACGCCGTGCCGACGGAGGAGGATGCGCGCCGGTGTGTTGTCGCCGTGCTGCGCGCGATGAGCCAGATGCACGCCGGTGGGTACGTACATCTCGACGCTAAGCTGGCCAACATTGTTCTGCTGCCGGGCAGGCGCGCCGACGGGTGCAATGTTACGCTGACAACCAACAAGGAGATGCACGTTGCTTTTATTGATTACGAAACGTTGTTTGTTCCGGCAGACATGCTGCGTGTCGAGGACGTCCTTCGGTTCGACGACGTGGTTAGAGGGATGGCGGCGTACGGGTGGAAGATGCACTCGGAGTACACAATGGATGTGCATCGGTACCGATACGACGTCCACACGTTCATGGTGACGCTGGGCCGGGCGTGCACGCGAGACGTTCACCGGCGCATACTGCCGTCGGTGGCGCGGGCGCTTGGGCACATTCCTGCGGGGCACGTGAGTCAGTACGGAAGCGATATCGGACGCGAATATGACGAGTACCTGGTAGACAGTTCAATGCCGGTGGTGTCGGCGGCGGATGCGGTTGCGATTGTCGTTTCTGAGTTTTTGCCGCCACTGTTGAGGTGTGTAAACTGGTCGATGGCGGAGTGCGGCTGTACTGCGACGTCGTATTGCCGTGCGTGCCTGCACGTCGTCGATTCTGCCCTGAACGTGACGTGTCCTTATGCGTATCCCGACGTGGTCGGTGCACGTGACGACGCAGTGTGTGCGACCATGACCGAGTGTCTCCGGTGCAGCGGTGGGGATGCGGCGGTGTTGCACGCCGCGCTTGTACGGGTTGGCGCGCGGCAAGGTGATGCCTGTCGTCTTGTTGGCATGCTGGACGCATAGCACGAGCACGAGCTTAAGGTGCCAAGTCCGCGACGGGTTCTTCTGTATCTGAGTACATGTCGCGCGCCCGCTGTGTCTGGTCGGGGTCTTTTGCCGTGGTCGCGGCAAGGGCGCGCTCAATCACCTTGATGACGCGCGTTCGGCGCGCGCGGACGGCGTCTGCGGCTTTTGTGCGCTTCTCGTGCATGGAGATGATGCGGGTTCGCTGTGGCGACCCCAGTGTCTTTAGGGCCACGACGTCCTCACATTTGCACTGGTCTGGATCCGCAGGTGTCGTCGCGAACCATCGGTTGCAGCTGCTTATCTGGATGCCTGTTTGCCGTTCGATGAAACGGTTTCCAACGCCTTCATTGTACAGTGGGTACGCGGGCACGTTGTTTACAACCACGGTTGGAATTTTGTCGCACAACGTTGAGTCGGTGGTCGTGTCCCGTGTGATGCACGCTGTTGCAATGGGGTCCCACGGGGCCGCATCCGCGGTAACCAGCAAATTCAGTCGGTACAATTCACAGTCAAGCGACGCAATGTCGTGAACGCCCGTTGTTGCCAGTTGAAGTGCCGCTAAAATACATGCCCCCTCGCCGTACATTGTGCGTGACGCCAGTGACTGCTGACTCTGTACATATATATGCGGACAAAAGGAAGCACGTGACCACGATGTCGCGCGGGGATATTCTCATTGTTGCGGCATACACGCCCGACGAACTTGCGCACCTCAACGGAAACACCGCCGGCGTTTGCCCTTTCTGGGAAGTGCGCCTGACGCCTAGACCTAAAGGTGGGGATAATACGTACGACTGCGACTTTGGGACAAAGAATGTTCCGACATCCCATGCCTCGTGTCTTTGGTGCACGGTTACAGCCGATACCATCACGTGGAGCGACAAGAATGTGTGGACCTTCATACAGGGAGGCAGTGATAACAATACGGTCATGTTGTTTGCTGACGATAAACACCACGTGGACTCTCATGCATCTATTAGAGTTGTTGTGAAGCTTGGCGGCAATTTAACCAAAGCTGTTCATGTTTGCGTTAAGGGTGGCGCGCTTGTCGCGTGTACCAACGTAAAATTGAGCAACGATCGGGCCATCTCATCTTAGAAGTTTAATAGTATTATAATACACGTTGAAGTAATTTACGCTACTACGGTTTTGCGTGCCGGTTTCTTTCCGGCAGCACGTGGAGCCTTTTGAACAACACCCGGTACCAGCGACCGCGCGTCGTCGACCGTGTGCATCATTGCCGCCGCGCTAAAAAAATGACTTTCGGCGCCATTTACGGTCCCGCCCTGTCCGTGCATCGACATAATGTATTTTGCAGTGTCAACGGGAAATTCAGCTTGTTTGGACATGTGCGTGGCATACGTCACTGCTGCACGTCTCGCTGCATCCGGGTTTCCAGGGTAATGCAAGTTGTGCCCACTCTGCAACGCGGCCGCATCTTGCGTGGTGTAACTGTCGAGAGTGTCCATGGTAGTTTGTGACTCAGTCCAATACCTGCTTATAGTCGGGATGTATTATGGCACAACCCAGGCCACTGTGGTGGTTGGTGGTGGGGGTGGGTCCGACAACCACGTGGCCACAACCGGGTGCGCTTGCCACTCTGTAAGGCATGCCGCAACCGTTCTAAACCTAGTTAACAGCCACGGCACCCACGCAGACACCCTGCCACTCTTAGCGCGCCGGTAAAGACAACTATGCTTCGCAACATGGTCTGACAGCCGCTCGAGGCACGCAACGTCTTCTGCGCAATATGCCGCAAGGCGCGTCGCGACGGCTTCCCGTTCCAAGTTATTGTCGGTTTCCGCTAAGACGGCAATCACTGCCGCGGCTGATTCTGCGCCGGACCATGTCTTTCCCGCCAGGTTGCTGCCGACACAAAAAGACTCAAGGGAGGCATAATAGCCTACCGACGTGAAGTAGTCAAAAAAGATGTCGACATGGCCATGAAAGCACACCTGTACCAGTTTGCTGCGAAGGGCACCGGCGTCTGCCGGTAACAGCGCTGCTATCACTTTAAAATCAAACCCCGCGCCATTGAACGTGCACACGTGCCCGTCGTGGTCCGTTAAAGCAATCGCCAGTCGAACGGCAGTCTCGGGCGAAAAGGCAGCAAACGGCGTCTCTCGCCATACTGTGTCAATCCCGTCCACCCGGGTGACGGCGAGCACAACGTCGACGGGGGCGCCGTCGCGGCCAGTGGAGGTCGTCTCTACGTCGAAATAAAGAATGGACATCCACCCGCAAAATGCCGTAACAGACAAGATCGTCCGCGAGTATGTGGCGTCGCTGCCGATGGCGCATCGTATAGCGGTGGACGTGAATCACAGATGTGGACCGGGGTGTACGTACACACAGTCTCGCACTCGGCACGTTGCCATTTGCCGGGCGTCGTTGCACACGCACACGTGCACGCCGGACACGTGCACGTTGAGTCAGCGCATGCCGGACACTACGTACGCGTGTTCCATTACGGGGTTGCAGACAAAGGCACCGGAGGAGCAGCAGCACGTGCAATTGCACGCTGCTGGGTCGTACAACCGGTCCTCGTGTATCCATTGGTCAAGACCGACGCGCCGGACTCGAACGTCGTCGCATGTGACGGCACTGCGAGCGATCCGGAAAATATTGGACCGCGTTTTTCTGTCGAATGAGCGGCAGGCGCTGACGCATGACGCCCTCAAGAAGCGGCGGGAGGCGTGCCAACGATACGTGATTGCTGGGGGCATGTCCGTGCACACCTTTGTGCGCGTTCGTGCGACTGTGCGCAGTTGGTACGTGAGCACACGGCCCATGCCGTCGCGTGTCCCACGCGCGCTGGTAACGTACATTCATGACTTGATTGTATTTGTGCACGCCAGGAGCGCGGCTGTGCAGTTGCCGATGAAGCATAATATCTCGTGCCTCACGTACGGACTCTTGCAGCTGTTAACGTCGGGCTTTGCGCCCATGGGGGTGTGTGCGATCCACCGCATCCCATTTATGATCAAGCACGGCATTACTCCGTCGCAGTATGCGCGCCTCCCCGGGCTCCGGGCTCGGCAGCAGAGCATCAGCGTCCGGCAACTGCAGCGCATATGCGTTGACGACAGCGGCCGTGCCACGGCGCAGTTACCGACCATGAAAAAGGCGATGGGCGACGAGACCGCGGGCGATTAGTGCACAGGTAGGGTCTGATGCTGGATCCACGGACGTCGCACAACCCTCACCCAATGGAAACAGCCGACGTGTGCATTATTTGCCACGTCGCGCACGATGCTTTGGTGCGGCTGTGCCGACAGTGTCGCGCGGTGATATGCAGCGACTGTGCAATTTTGGCGGTCGATCATGCCGCACAAACAATCGACAGTCTGACGGCTTCGATATCGTGCCCGGGGTGTCGCACCTGGATGCTGCCGTCGTTTGCGCAGGTGGTTCGCACCCCCGAGCTGTTTGCCGCGTTGGTGCAGTGCAATTTTGACGCGTTCTGGTCGCATGTGGGGGTTCCGGAGCACCCAACGACTGACGCGACGGTCCACTTGTTTGCGGCATACATGTACGCGGCAACCATCCAAAATCGCATGCGAGAGCAGTCTCGGGCGTTTACAGCGCGCCGCTGCACGCTTCGCAGAACGCCGTCGCGACTGAAAACGCTTGCGTGCCACGCGCAGATGGTCGCCGCGTGGGAGACCGACTTACTTAGCACAAAACCGTGGTCGGCGCCTCCGTCAAGCCGTGGCTGTCTTGCGGAGGAGCCATAGCAGTGTGAGCGCGACAAACGCGCCTGTAAACCCCCACAGTACGGACCGAGCGGATGCAAACACGTTGATGGCAAGCGTGGCCGCAAGCGAGCTCGTGAGCTGGATGGCAATGTTGCCGACGCACTCTAGCAGAAATTGCCCTAGCTCAACAAGGGCGCGCATGTAGCCGTACGGGTGCGTTGCATTGTGGATGTGGTCTGCGATGTACACTTGCGCGGCAAACGTCAGCGCCGACGCAATGGCCGTGGTCGATATGATAATTAAGATCGCGTGCTCCTTGTCTTGCACCAGATTCTGTTTATTGAGATGCGTACGCGAATAAAGAAGTTGACGTTAATGTGCATTCGATTGGGGAAAGAAGGTAGCGGGCGTGTGGGTGCGGATACGTACGTCAATGTTGCGCAGTACAGTGGTGTAAATGAGCGCATTCTGAAACAAATCAACAATCGCCGCCGCGCGTTGCCCCGCTTCGCCAGGTTGCATCCTTTGCGCCACATACAACGTGCACGTTTGTCGTCCTTATAGGCCGACCGCTTTATTCATCCACCGTTTGTGATGTGATCCCGGTGTACGCAAACTGAACTCGGCAGACAAAATCGCAGACTGCCTCATGCGGTGTCATGGCGGCCGCGGTTGGTGTGCCAATCAAGTACCGCTCAAATCGAGCCGGCGTCTCACGCACTATCGCTGCGGCGCGCCGAGGCGATTTGGATGCAACGCGCTCTCGGAACGAAGCGTTTAACGCCAGCAGCGTTATCACGGCCCACTGCACGTCCATCGGGTGCGGGTTCTCCAACGACCGCACGTACTCGAACACAGTCGGGCCGTCCGTCGCAGCCGTGTCCACCGGCAGCATTGTGACCGCGTGCGCCGCCCGCGTGGCTGATGCCGACGCAGCCGGCTCGTCGGCCGATCGATCGATGAGGCGTTGCGTGGCAATGGGTTCGGCGTATGCTGCTGATGCATCGGCAAGTATATCCAGTGCGTTGTCAATATCACTAAGCAGCTCCCACGCCCCCGTCGTTACATTGTCCGCGGCGTTCATGTCTCCACAAGTGCAAGATGCGCAGGCGACGACTGCCTTGCTGTGTGCCGACCGTCGTCACCGAATTACAAACGGGCAGACTACGGCGCTGTCGGGTGGCGGCGTTTCTGTCACCGGATTTTCATACGTGTCGGGAGCAGCACTGTGCGAATATGCCACACTGCACGACAAACATATTACGGTCACGACCAACCTCGGCACGCTGACGGTCGTTGTTTCAGATATTACCGCCACGGAGCACCCAAAGTTTGCACTAGGGGACGCGCGCACGACTGTTGTCGGCTCGGCAACCACGACCAGCGTGCACGCCATGTCAGAAAAAGCGGTGCATATAAGTGCTCTGCGCTCGCACATGCAAACCCATTGTGTTGTCGAGGTTCTTTTTCGGCCGTCCAGCATCTCCGTCATTACAGTTGTTGGCACCAGTGTTAAGGGTGGGTTGTCGGAATGCGTGAGAAACGGGCTTCACAATCGGAAATCGACTGGCTTCAACAATATTCGAAGGTCTCGAACCTTCAAGATACGGCGATAGAATTTGTGCCGCTGCTGATGTCACTGCCATTGCTGGGCGAGTGCAGCGACATTTTCATGCGGCAGCTGGCGACCATGAAGCCGGCAGTGTGGCACATTCTGTCGGTGCACGTCAAACCTGGAAATGCGGCATGGGCGTTGCCCGCTGCCAGAATAAACGAGTTGCAACTGTGTTCCGCACGGGCGCACGCAGACGCCCAGGCGATATGGACAGCGTTGTCCGCCACTCCAGGGCTGCCAGTGCCTGTGGCACGGCCGTCGCCACCAACGTAGGTGTACGGCATACAGCACCATTTGCACGGCCGTGGCGTGAGACTATATACCACATATTCGTCAAGTAAACGGGTTTTTTTGTGTACACTTATTATTGTGGCCATGAGCGTGAGTCTCCACATCATCATGACGCGCACTGTCCTCGTTGGCGATCTTATCGCAGTTGCCGACACGCTGAAGAAACCGCTGGCTAAGTGTTCGGAAGGCGGCATTGACCTTGCACACTCAAAGGCGGAGCACCGCGATCTTCGCATCAAACACGTTAGCAAACCGCAGTGTGTAGATTACAGCAACCCAACGGCCATCCTGCTAAAGGCGGAACCTGGCGTCACGCAGTGGCATTCCACGACGCTTGATTTTCGGGTGCGGTCCGCAGGTGCAATGCCTTTTGCAATTGACGAGGTAATGTCAATCATGGATGTGGTGTGCGCGCAGTTTGGCGCGCGCCCGGCTCTGGTTGAAAATCGGCGTGCATTAAAGCTTGGCTCGCCCCTGCCCACGCACGCCGACACGATCGAGACGATCAACGACTTTTATGGCTACGATGTCTCAAAGGCTGTCCGAACATTCACCATGGGGCGGCCCGAGTATCCCGGGGTTGTGAACGAGCGTCTGTTTCGGTGCTGGAGGTGCGGCAGCATGTATCCGGCGGGTTCGTTTGATCCCCGTGGCTACGACGATAATATCGATCCGTTCTATTGGATGCTCGGGAACCACGTTGCGGGCAACGTTAATGCGTGCATTGTATGTTGTGATGAACTGACAGTGCGGCCGGCTACGCCGTTGACCCATGAGATGAAGGCGGCGTACGATGCACGCGGGGGGGCGAAGAGACTTAAATCAACGCCTTGAATTATTTACACGTTATTAAACACTTTATCCCGGTTTCCGCCGCCGCATGTTAAAAAAATACCCTGTAAAACTGGGATTATTGCAGTTGCTTCTCGTAACACTCTGATACGGTTCGGGCCATGTACAGATTACGGTTTCAATCATGTCGTCCAATTCCGCCTGCGCGGTCGCGGGGTTTTTGGCATGTTGCATCCGAAAAAGTTCAAACACATCGGCAAGAACTTGTGTTATCCAGCAGCACAGCTCGGCCTCGACGGGGCCGGGATATAGTGTCAATGCGTGTCTTTTTTTTGCCGCCAGTTTGTGTTTTTCCCGGAATGGCATGAGTGAAGGCATTTCCTCGTAGAGTTGTGCGCATGTGTCGACCGTTATTACATATGCCTGAAGCACCGCGAATTCGCAATCCTTTTTAAAGTCGTCGTTCGTAAACTGGGTGTCGCGCACAAAGAAGTAGTACAGGCGGTCCATCATGATTGTCTTAAACGCCTCGAGCGTGTACCCTGCATTAGGGTCCAAGTCAAGGCAAACTGCGCCAGGCTCGCGTGCTGGAATATGGATATCGCAGCGGATGACAACGTCGTTCGAATCGGCACGAAACGCGTCGGTTAGTTCTTCACTGGTTGGGATCACAACAGATTGTACATAATCCTGGCACGAGCGTTCGTTAATTGATACGAGTTGTGTCGGCCCCATGGAGGGGATGCCGAATACAAGTACAAGCCCATTTTGGTCCTCGAACCGTACAGATTGTCTTTCAGCAATGTTCAACTTAAACCGCATTGTCTAACTTTGCATGGTAAGCAGCAACGGCATATACATAAACTTAAACAATGGGATGTACAATTTTACTCGCACTCACGTCGCACAATAACGGGCCAACTCAAATGCATCCGATGTGCTCAACGTTTGGTCGGCAAGCAGCAGCATGCAGGTGCGATCAAACGCGGCAATGCCATGTTTCGTCAGCACGCCAAGAACGACGCTTGGCGAAGCGCACGGCCGGGCTGCAAACAACCCCGTCGCCGCGAGGCGGCGGATCACCGCGGGTGCAGTCGGTCCAAGGATACTAACATACTCGATGACGTGCGCCGTGGGCACGCCGTGAAAAGCCACCACTCTGTACACGCACACGGCCGCACCCAACAATGCCGTCCGCAGCGTCATAAACTCGGCCACAAGCTCAATCACCGGGTCGTACCGATAAACCCTGTCTGCGTTTTCCGGCTTAGTCTCGTGCACAGTCCGCAGCATGACAGCGACCGCGGCCGTATCCGCTACCAGTTTAGGGACGCTAAACGAAATGGGCTTGTCACTGCGTACCACCGCACGGCTGGCATGGTCCAAGGCAGCCACGAGCTCGTCCACGTACGTCGTGCCGAGCACAACCGCGCCCACAACAACTGCAATTGCACTGCACCGATCGCTGTCGCCTCCGCTCAACAGAGAAATCCACGGGGGCTCACTCTGAGCAAGAGCACGCCGCAGGGCGGGACGCAGGGTCACGCCAGCAACGCACAGACCGGCGTTCAGCTGGTCCCACCGCGTCTGGAACCGGTCCGCGGGCTGAAACCCGTGCCGAAGTGCGGCCGCCATGTTTGTTGCAGCAATTCTCGGGATTGTCCAGTTGGTGGTTGCAGCCGCCACCACACCCCCAAGGAAGCCGTCGCAGCGCTGCATCATGGTTTTCCAAAACGGATGGTCCACCGTTGCTGGACGGACGACTCCGGCCTTCTGAACCAGGTAGTGCAATTGCTGATAGTGGTACACTCGGTAGGGCTGGCTGGCCTCGGAAAGCACGGTCGCCGCGGCGGCAACGCTGCCGCCGGCAGCGGGAACATGCAACACTGCCCTGCTCGCCCAGAGGTTGAGGAGGTACGTCAACGACGTCGGCTTTGTCGGGAATTGCCCACGCTGGAACGCACTCAACACACGGCAGATGCGCGGCGTCCCCAGAAACGCGGATCTGCCGTCGAGCGCCACATTTAATCGCGCACACTCGGCTCGCACAATCATGTCGGGAACATACGAAATGTCCAGTGCAATGTACAACGCGCACGCATCCTTGAACGCGCATGCACCTGCAATTTGGTCCAAAAGTTCGCGGCACAGTGTTTCCAGGCTCATGGTACGATGTACCGTTATGCTTCAAACTTCTATTTCCCGACTCTTATATGCACCTGCCAAATTAATAAACCAGGTTGGAAATTGGTCGTTCAGGGTGGGTGTTTATTTTGTTTCTCTGCAACCATTGTTCACGCTGTACTCAGTATGTGTACGACGGTACACGCGCGGGCATTTGGAGATGAGCGACACGGCGTTGACGCTGATGTGCAACGGGGCGTCGCGGACCACTGTCCAGTGTACAAGGTAGAGCGGCATGGTACGCTCTGCGCAGTAAAGGTCGTCCCGTTTGCATCCCATGCCGATGCAACGTGTGCGCGGGACCGACTGGCGTGGGCAAATTCAGTGTGCTCCGGCTTGATTGTGCCGATAAAGTCTATGAAGGTTCACGCGTACCGCCACGACGGCATTGTGACGTTTATGCTCGAGACTGTTGCGCAATGGAGTCCGCTGACGACGAAAACAACATGGACGTGGATCGCGGAACAAGCGTTCTTGCTGACGCGCGTCTGCGTTTTGTGCGGCCGGTACTACAACGATATTACCACGCGGAACCTTGGAACGCTTGGGTTTTTTGACATTGACGACGCGTTTGGTCCGTTTGGGTCTGATGACGGGTGCTATGCGTCACACTCGACGCTCATCTTGCTGTGGTGGCAAGCGTACGAGTCTGCCGGATTGGTTCGAGCGGGAGACCCTGCGACGATGTCGTTGGTTGAAAAGGGGTGCATCCTCGGCAACATCGCTCCGAGTGCGTTGACACAGTTGCTTATCCTGGCAGAGTTCTACCGCACGCTGGGCCGACAGTTGGGCACTGCATCGGACGAACATGCAAATGCTGTTGCAATGGTACGGTGCATTCGAGGCTGCATCGGTGCAGAGCCCGCCACAGGGTACGATGCCGACACACTGGTGCAGTTTGCAGCGATGATGTTTGCTGCGGTAAAGCGGTCGTGCACAGGCGTGTGCATGTTTACCGACGCCGTGCGAGAAGAGTTGATGTGACGACTGCGTTTTAATATATAAAATACAATGAAGTTCTGCTGTCTTAAACGGTGTACCGCCGCTCGCGTGCATTTCCTGCCCTGCCGTGCCCCGCATTGCCGCAAAGCAGCTCGATTGCCAAGTGGCGCAGCCGCAGCCGTGCGCGTGGGCGTGACATTGCGTCGACGGGTGCGTGGCGTGCGGGCTCCCAATATGCGTCGGTCATTCGCGCCTTGTTGCCAGCATATGTGTCCGTCACAAACACGTCAACACGCTCCGAGGGCCACTCGATCGTAAACGTGTAATCGCGGACAAAGCGCGACGGTACCCCCTTTTCGGTGTAGTCGGCACCAATGCAACGCAGCATGTACCGAATTGCGCGCGCCGCCTCTTTCCACACGCCGACCCGAACCGTTCGCCGCGCAGCGTGACACTCATCCAACGCGACGAACAGATCAACGTACAGCTTCTGCACAACCAGCGACAGTACATCGCCTGCGGGTTTCATGTCCGGTTGTGCAAGTATACTCGAAATGTGGACACAATGTATGCTAAACCAGGTTCACTTTTACGTTTCAAACCAGGTTCAGTATCCATTGTACCCAATTTGTACTATATAGTTTCAGTTAAATTGTAGGTACATGTCGGACCAAGCGCACGCATCGACTTGCGCACCACCAGGGCAACTGTCAAGCGTAGTTTCGCAGACACGGGCAGCGCTGGGGAAAATGGGGGCTTTTGCAATGGTTCGGAAGTTTGTGGAAACGGGCGGTGTGCCGGATGTGGACCGACCCGAGGACGTGTACACCGAGCCCTGGTCTGACCCGCGTTTTCGTGGCATGGGCATGATAGAGAGGCCTCTATCCTATTGGTTGCGCCGGGTGGCGAATAATCCGTCGCAGTTTTATGCGTCGTTTGGATCGAGGACCTTGCGGAAGGATTTTGCAACGGCAGTGGCGAAGCGTTGCATGAAAGAGAAAGATCATGCGATGTTTATGTCAGGTTTGGTGAATATGCTGGTCGCAGTAGAAAAAACCAGCGGTAAAGCCCCGTCACTGTTATTAATGCCGAACGTGCAATGGATTTCCCGGATGGAAAGGGCCTCTGCAATGGCAATGACCACCGGAGTGACGGGGTCTTTTGGGGTGGGGGTTGGGGCTTTGTCTCAGCTATGTCGCGACGAAAGCCATGTGTTGGCGACACCAGTGTTTACTGCTGAATTCGACGCGCAATGGATTTCCTTTATGTCAATGGAAACCGACGTTTTGCCCGTTTTGCCTCAGCTGTGTCGCGCCGAAAGCAGTGTGTTGGCGACACCAGCATTACCAGCTTGTGTTGACGACAACTCGGAAGACGACGACGTGGAAGAGGTAGATTGACAATTGTACACTCCACTTGTATTATTGACGGCGGGTGCGCTACCGTGCGACGTGGACCCACCCCCAAATGCAAACACGCAGACATCACACCATATAAAAAAATTAATGGTCGTCGTTATTCTAATGTGCTGAAGGCGTCTCGAACGGTCTGTTTGAAGACCTCTGCACTGCCTGTGTCCAACAAAAAAAAATAAATGGTCAAGGGTAGTGAGGTTCGAAGCCGCGACCAATATGGTGATTTCACCAAAGTAGCTTAGGCAAAATAAAAAGCAACGTTAAAGCATGCAACACGTTTATTGGTAATACCGATCACTTGCAGTACGTGTCACGCCACACAGGCACGTCGTTTACAAAGTCTAGGTTTTCAAGAAGGCTGCACTTTATGCGGCGTTCCGCTGCAAGCTTTATTCCCCGGCGTTGAACCTCCGTGTTGTAGCCGTTAAACGTGTCCACAAAAGAGCGGCGAACCGAGCCGTCCATCGCCCGACCAGCGTACCGTTGCAGACACGCGTCTATGGCTTCCATGAACGACAGGTTTCGCATGCGGTGAAGCGCAACTCGGTGGTCGTATTCGGCCACAATGTTTGCTGCAATCTGCACCTGTTTGGCAATGTCAATATAGTGGAAGGAGCCCTGCGCATGCGGGCACACCCCGGGAAGGAATGCGCAGGAGCGCGCGCCAAACCCGCACGGGCACAGGACCGGATTTGCCAAAAGGTACCGACTTTCAACCACAACGTGCGGCTCTGTTTCCTTGTCGGGGACTTGACATTCCGTCGGAATGGGGTACACATCGCCGCAGACACGTTGCGCAAACGTCTGAATGTCTCCCAATGGCTTAAATCCAACCCAGGGAAACCCCGAATTTAGTTTGTCGCACTGGAGGCCAGAAAGAGCATCAACGGCATCGCTAACATTCATGGGTTCCAGAGAACGCTCCGCGGTGTGCCATGCCTGAACCTTGCACCAGTCCGCAAAAAACCAGCTCAGTTGCGGGTTTGAGGTGTGTACAGCAAGATCACACGGCGCCGCGCTTACGAGAATCGAGATCATAACCAAAACCATCGCGCGCAATGTGCGGTGTTGAGGCACTGCAGATATACCGGTGACAAAAATGACCGCGCTGAGAACCTACCCCTGCAGCTGAAAAAAACTAAACCCGTTTTTTTTTCAAACCTGGTTTGGTTGCAAACATGTAGTGCAAATGTGAAGTTGTAACCTTCATTTCACTACTATGCGGTGTGGACAAGAACACATCAAGCGGCCACTCAACATGTTCATGCTTTTTGCACAGAACAACCGTTCGCGGCTGCTGGCGGCGTGCCGACCCCCGCCCGGCACGTCTGTTCGAACCGTGTTGGTCCAATTTGCCGCGCGCACATTTGTGCCGTTGGTAGAGGACACGCCGCCAGCCAGCATTAAGCCGGCGCACCTGCGGCCGGCAGACTGGCTCGACACGCTGGAGTTGGCCGTCGACGGCAACTGGGCAGCGGTCAAAGCCGTGTCGAACAATACCGTCTCGTCCATGTTGTCGCGGCTGTGGAGTTGGACGCTGCTGACGCAACCAAAGGTTGCCAAACGTTACGCAGACGCGCAAGAGGCCGCCAAACGCGCTCACCAGGAGCTGTACCCGGCGTACAAGTACTCGCCGGTGCAATCCTCAAAGGCGAGACGCGCAAAGGCGCGTGCGCGACCGCGGTCTGCAGCAGCGGCAGCGGCACGGCAGAAGGCGATTGAGGCAGCAGTGCTGACCCTGCCGGCGCTGGAGCTTGTTGATCCACACTCCGCGGGGATAGAGTGGACTAGCATGGCAGGGGCAGGTGACGATGCTCTCGCGTAATTGCAACTACCCGGCACTTGAATCAGATGCGTGTATTGTATTGTATTATGATATTAAAGACTCTTTCAATCCACTTTTTGTGATAGTCCACGTGAGTATAGTCTCAAGTATTTCGGCGGGTATGCTGCCGCTTCTTCTGGGGTTTCAGAACTGATTTTGTGCGTGCAGCTTGCACCGCGGTGTGGTTGCGGTTGGTACATTATTGCCATGTCAACGCCCGCCACCCTTGCTACCAGCCCCACCTGCGCGCGCTGCCCGGCAGCGATTGATGTTTCGGCCGGCGGGCATTACTTCAACACGCGTGCAGAGACCCGCATGTGCGCGCCGTGCTGTAAGACACTGGTTGAGACGTCGGGCGATGGGACGTTTGCGTTCTATACAAATGTTACTGCGCACGGGTGGGTGTGGGTCCCAAAAAGTGATTCGGTGCGTGCAGCTTGCACCGCGGTGCGGTTGTGATAAACACAGTGTATCCATGTCAACGTCAACGTCGCTGCCGGGCCAGTACACGGGGTGGCATCACTATTGCTATCCAGGGCACAAGTTTCCGTGCGGGGGCGCCGATGCCGGTTGCTCCGTTGCTCCGGGCGCGGCCGCGACCAACTACTATTTCTGCAAGCAATGCATGCAACGGCAATGGTTTGCGTCGAAGATTGCTTCGTTCAATACCGACGACATAACGCGGGCCGAGGCGATGCACCGGTTTGGAAACGGCGACCCGCTGCCGGTGCACTCCGAGATGGTAAAGGTGCACAAGAAGTTCCGCGCGCGCGGGGGCATTGTTCGGGTCTTGGGGCATCCGCGCGATTTGCCAAAAGTGACGTGGACAACGTCGGGGCGCTTCATACGCGGCGTGGTGTACCCCGACCACATTCGTTCAGACGAGCTGACCGGGACGAGGCGAAACATCGAGCGGGCGGAGCGTCTTGCGGCAACGTGTGACGATCCGTACGGCGACGAGTAAGGTGTACCAACCGCAACCGCGGCGCGATGCAAGATGCACGCACCAAATCAGTTCTGGCAACCCAGAAGAATCGTATTGCCACCATCTCCCTTCACGATTGCAAAACCTTTGTCGATAAAGCCGCTCGACGTGACGGATGAGTTGCCACAAAATCGTATTATGTTTAGGTAGACGTCTTCTACCAGAGCAAAGTCACGAACAAAGTCGGGATTGCCACTACCTTCCTCTTCCAGAGAGCCCCATTTAGCCACAAATCGCCGAACGGCCGGTATGACAGGAAGTTTGTACAAGTGCGCAGCTCCAGGCCCTAGAATATCGTCTAATCTTGTCGTCATTTCAGGTTCGTTATCAAGTAATATGCACTCATCCGGCCGTTCGTCGCTAAGTTTGTTCCCTATTACAACGAGATAGACATCCACACTGCCATTGCCGCCGGTGGCGGTCCACGTCGTCGGAAACGCATCAAAGCCCAAATAGGTTGTACCAATTATATCGATTACGTACTGGGCACGTTCGTCGGTGCCCAGGTTACGGTGCAGGACCCACCCTACCACGTCGCGCACCATTTCCAGCATCAATTGTATTTGCTGTTGAGGTTCTGCGTTTTCACTTGTACCATCCCACATTTCGGGATTTATTGTTCCTACCCGGAAGTCGCGTACCCCTTCTATGATGTCGCCAGTCTCGTACGCGGCGAAGGTATCAGGGTCAGACACAAGTAGGTGATGTCGCGCCAAGTCCTCCATTGCTACTGTGACTGCTACCTCCGTTAATGCGATCAATCGCAACCAACGGATGCCGGTTTCGTTGAAGGGGTTCGCATTGGCGAGAGTTGAAATATGACTGTATTCCGTATCGGTTGTTTCGCGTTTAAACCAACCGTTAAAGTCTGTGAAGTCCGACAGCGTAAACCCGATCGTTATCGGAACTTCTCGTTCCGAATCTGCCAAATATGTTTTGTAATCATGACGTGTGGCGGCAACGATTTTTGGAAAGTCGCAGCTAACGCCGTATCCAAACAGCATACCCCTCATCGCCCGGCATACATCGGTGGCAAGGTTCAAGTAATAGGCCATATTGCGCGACAGTTCATGCCAACGGCAAACTCACGTGGCTTATAGTACTGCATCTCATCTTGTACTTTGCCACGAGCCAGCTGCACCGGCGGCGACTGCCTGCAGC